>Ga0315904_10001126_pt1 | contig 42252 bp, 27 predicted proteins | sample LakEriMetagenome_6_FD_203529 | JGI IMG/M metagenome (GOLD analysis project Ga0315904, IMG submission 203529) | Freshwater fungal communities from buoy surface, Lake Erie, Ohio, United States - Buoy 12 MA120 | ecosystem: Environmental > Aquatic > Freshwater > Lake | place: USA: Lake Erie, Ohio... | reverse complement strand
AATATCATAACATTCAATATTATAGATTTTTTTTATTTAGGTTCAATATCATAACATTCAATATTATAGATTTTTTTTATTTAGGTTCAATATCATAACATTCAATATTATAGATTTTTTTTATTTATATATTTAGGTTCAATATCATAACATTCAATATTATAGATTTTTTTTATTTGGATTATTTTTTTATAATGAACCACCTCTATATGCCATAGATTCTGGTGCACTCATTAATCCACGTGCACGATTTAATATATTAGGTTCATTTTGATTTTTTGAAGTCATATAACCATAATGATTAGAACTTCCACCTAAAGCTAATTGTGAATTTTCAAAATTTCTATTAGCTGCATTACCAATAACTGCACCTAGAACAGGATTAGATACTAAATTACCACGATTTCTTAAACTACATATTTGCCATACTACTTTAACTGCAAGTAATACAATAATTACTTCAAGAATACAAATAGCCCAATTTAACATCTATATTATATTTAATCTTTTTTTTAAAAAAAATAAATGTTTAAATTAAAATTATTTATCCATAAATACTTTGGATACGTAATGGTTCCATAGTACCTCTTGATGCTTCTACTACTCGATTCATTGTTTCACCACTTACAAAGGGTCCTTTAAGTGGTGGGGGTGATTTAATTGAAGCTAATGCTTCAGGTGTATATGCTGATACATCTCCTACATTATAGAAAACTGGAGGTTCATAATTAGCAAATCCACCTAAAATTGCTTGACTATTAACTGCACCATATCCAGCAGCACTTGCACCTAAAAATGCAGCATTAGGTTCTCCAGGAACCCATGCGGCATTGACACCTTGTCCAGTTACACCATCAGTTGCCATACCTCTGCTTAATGAATTTGAAATTGATAAAAGTGAAGATGCAATAACGACTAATGCTAAAACTTTAATTACACATAATGCCATATGAAAATCTTCATCCATACTCATTTTGAATTGATACTAATTACCTATATTACTATAAATATATCTTTCTATAAAAAAATAATTATTTCTAAAATTTATTTTTATTCATTTCTAAATGTTATACCTTTTGCATGTTGTGGTATATTATCATTAGATAAACCTCTAAATTCTATAGTTAGCATTCTATTAGCATATTTATTATCAAAATTCTTTTTACATTCATTATAAATTTTATATCTCTCTTCATAATCTAAATTAGGAGTAACATTAAATTGTTTATTTTCTTGTGTTTTACAAATCCAAATAATTGCACCTATTTCTTTACCAGATGTTCCTTGTGTCCATCCTACAACTTCATATTCATCAGAAAATACCTCCTTTCTTTTTAATAAATCTTTTGATCTTAATCCAGAACTACCTTTAGCACTAGTTGCATAAATTCCATTAGAAGAACGAACCATCATTCCTTCAAAATCATTTTCAATATATCTATTATATTGTAAATCTAATTCATTTTTATTTTTAATTTCTAATGTTTCTGTTATTTGTATTGTTTCAGAATTATATTTAGATTTTATTTTATCTAAATATTTACTTCTCTCTTTAAAAGTCATAATTTTAGCAGTTGATGGATAAAATATATCATAAATCCAATATTGTATTTTTTTATCAAAACTAACATCTTCTTTTAAATCTTCAGTTCTTACAAAATGATTTATATTTTGTAATTTAACATTATGATTATATAACTCACCATCAATATAAATAGATTCACCATTTTTTTGTTTTCCAAAATATTCTTTTAATATTGGTAATAATTCCATACGAATAGCATCATTAAATTCATTATTTGGATAATCTTTTTTTTTTCTTGTATAAATAATAACATCATTAATATTTGGATTTTTATCAGTCCGTAAATATGCAATACATCTCATTCCATCTAATTTTGGTTGAACATATAATGGATAATTTAATTTATGTTTAGAAATATAATCATCATATAATTTAGCTAACATTGGAAAATATTTAGAACTTTTTATATGATGTCCCATAGGTTGCCCACCTTCATCTATTTTTTTAAGATATTTACCTCTTGCTAAAATTAATGCTTGTTTAAAATAATTACGATAATTAGAACGTCCAATATTTTTTTCAATTGGATATGTTGGTGCAGATCTTGTAATTTCACCACTAATTATTCCACTTTCTGTCCATACTTCTGAAATTATACCTTTTGGTATTGTTTCATCTGTTAAATATTCTATTTTAATAGGAACTTGATTTTCTATAGTAATATTCCAATTTACTGATTTAAATGATTTTTTAGATTCTTTCTTAATTAGACGAACAAATATAGACCATTCACGTTTATTTCCATATTTATCTTCTGTATATAATTTAGGAAATTCATAATTATCTGTATCTTTATTAATTTTTCCAGGAAACTCTTTAAAATTATCAAATTTTCTTTTATCAGATGACATTTTAAAAGATAAATATTATAAGTATATATATAATTATTCAATTTTACAAAATGAATAATTTTTTATACCATAAAGAATTACAATATAGAAATTATATATTACATCCTTATGTTGATGAATATTTTACATATAATTATAAATCTTTTTTAATATACCCTTTAATTCAAGAAACATATTATATTAATAAATCAGAAAATTTTTTATCAATATCAAAAGTATTAAAATGTTATGGTCATATTAATATGGATTTTTTTATTAATCTTAATAAAATACCACCTATGAGTATATTACATATAAATATTAGATATAATGGAATGCAATCAAATGCATCTTTTTATAGATTAGAATGGATTAGTATATATTTATATAATTTAAAATGTTTTCCAGAATTAGTTCTTAAAAATATATTTATTTTACCAAATATTTTTATTTTAGAAAACATCCATTATGAATATGTTTTAGAAATTATTTTTAATAAATCATATTTAAATGATTTTTATTTTAAAAAAAAATTAAAATATATAACATCAATATTACCATATACAGATGAATTAATTAATTTAATTATTGAATATTTACCAGATTATTTATTTATAGATATTTGCTATAAAAGTTGTTCCAGAGATATTATTACAGATAGAATAGCGGGAATGTTAAAATGTGCATTTAAAATAGTTTATATGCGTGTATTAATTACATCCATTACAAATAATATCACACAAATAAAATTACCAAAATCATTTTTACATAATAATAATATATTATTAACTATATTTACTCCTAATTATAATTTGGGTTCTTGGGAAATTTTACCAATTTTTAATAAATTAGTAATAACAAATAAAGAAAATAAATATGAAATATCTAAATATGATTTAGAAATAACGCCATTATTAAATAAAAGACATTTTGTAAAACAATTAGATAAAAAAATTAATAAATATAATTTTAATATTACTGAAAATATTACAACATCTGGTAAATATGATGGTATATATTTATTAAATTTAGATGAATTAGTTAATAAAAAATTATTATTAAATGATGAATATGATGATGATGATGAAGATATATTAATTTTTGATTATTATACAAATTTTAATAATAATTTAGCATATATATATATGGAAATATCAACAAAATAATGGATATTCAAAAAATTAATATAAGTAAAATAATAGAATGTTTAAGTTATTGCACTTCATTACAAGATATTATATTTACAACCTTAATAAAACAATATGAACAAAATTACATTGTTAGTGCAAAATACTTTTATTATATTTTTTTACAATTACAAAAAAAAAATAATATTTTTAAATTAAATAATGTAGAATTTAATTTTTTAAAAAATAGTAATATTTCATATGATGTTAAATGTAAAATTATAAAAAATTTTAATTCTTCTGTTAATATTAATTCAGAAGATATATGGACTAATAGTTTTTTAGCACTTGTTTTAACATATAATAATAGTAAATATAAATATTTATTTGTATCAATTATAATAGATTATTGTATAGATAGTGGATTATATCATCAATGTGCAATTATAATAAATTTTAATGATAATATATTTTTATTTTATGAACCATATGGAGATTATAATAAATATGAAGCAAATTATACATCTGCTATTATTGAATTTTTATCAAAATATAAATTTCCTGATAATTTTTATGATAATGATAAATTAAGATTTGATACATGGCATCATTATTTTGGATTAGAAATAGGAATTCAAACAATTTTATTAAATGCTCATAATGATTTAAAAGAAGAATTTAATAAAGAAAAAGAAAATTTTCTTAAAGAAATAAATTCAGATGATGCAAAAATAATTATAAATAAATTAAATAAAAATAAAGATAAAGAATATCATAAATATGATTATACGATTGATACATTAACAATAATTGAATATTTTAATAATTCTGATAGACCAAGTATAAAGGATGAAAATAAAGCACTTGAATTATATTATAAGTATAATTCAAAAACATGTGTAACAATTACAATAACTGAATTAGATTATTATTTTGAGAATTTAGCAAATTTGCCATATAATGAACAAAAAGAAAAATTATTATCTTACTATAATGAATTTAAAATCTTAAAAAATATAAAATTAATTAATAGGTTAGATGATTTTATTACTAAAGTTTTTGATAAAATAAAAATAAAAAACTTAATTAATTATAGATTAAATAAAATTTGTAATGAAATATAATAACTTTCAATTAATATTACTGATTTAATATAGAGTAATTTATGAATAAAGAAAAAAATACAAATCTTATTAAATTAGAAATAGTTTTTGATAATTCAACATCATCTACTGATTATAATAAACAATTAATTAATTATTTTAAAAATAATTTACATATATTAAATAAATTAGATATTCTAGTTATATGGAATATTGCAAGTAAAGAAGAATATAAATTTTATCAAGAAAAAGGTATTAAAAGATTTCCTGTTTTAATTATTCCACCAAAATCATTTTATTATGGTGTAAATGATATTATAAAGGAAATTACTAATTGTATTAATAAACGTCAAAAAATGTTAAATAGTACTAAAATTATAAATAATGGAATGGCATCAGTTTCAGATGAAGCCTTATATGAATATCAAAGAAAAGCTATAGGAAATGCTGAAGATGATGAAACTGATCCAAAAGATGGTTTTGAAAATGTATTTAGAAAAAGACAAAATGAAATGATTCGTAGAAGACAGATGGCTGGAATGGAATCACCTATGAATAATGAAATACCAAAATCTAATAATTCATATCAAGTAAATATTCCTGATGAAAGAAAAGATAATGTAAATCCAATGAATCTTGATCCATCTGATTCATTACAAAGATTAAGAAGACAACCTGGCAATGATATGGGTGATATTGATTTAATGCAAATGCAATTAGATAAAATGGATTCATCTATAAATATGGATTATTATTAACGTTTTTCAGGTGGTATATATTCCATACCAATTGTTTTAAAATATGCATGTTCATTAGCATTTGGACCTAAAACACGTTCTCCATTTTTCCATAATCCATTTTGATTAAGTAAATATCCATATCTTTTAGCTTGAGTTCTCATTCTAATATTATTTGCTTTACTACCTGTAGAATATAATAAATGAGACCAATAAAAATCTGGATGTGTTCTAAATACATCCATTTTATATTTTTTTAATTCATCAAACTCTAAAACTAAAGACATTTTATCACCACCTTTTGAATATAAATAAATATGTGGTATTTTCTTTTCAAGATATTTAAGATATTTTCCCATCATAGTTGAGTTTTCAGAAACTAACATAACATCAATATCTTTACTACTTGGCATTTTTCTTCTATAACTACCAACTAATATTATTTTAGCACCAGTAAATTTAGTTAATAATGGTTCTATTTTTTTAATTTCATTATGAGGAATTCTTCGTAATGGTTGTGTAGATAATGCTGTTTGTGTATCTGTATTTAATTGATTCCACCATTTTGATTGTTTTAATTGTTTAATTGATTTTAAACCTTGTTCAATTAAATCAGTTGCTTTTTGTGGTCCTATACCAATAATTCTTCTTAATTCATTATGAAGTAATTTTTTTTTCATCATAGGATCACTTTCTATTTTTGTATTTAATAATTTAATTAATTTATCTTTCATATGTTGAGTAATATGTAAAGAATTAATTTTAGAAGATGAAATAACATCATTAGAATGAAAATGATCATTTAATTGTTTTAATACTAAACTATATGCTCTTATAATAAATGGTAAACTTTTAGATTCCTTTTTTTCATTTCTTACTTTTGTAAATTCTTCATTAAATAAATAAATAAGTTCTTTATTTTTCATTATTATATTATTGTAATTAAAATTTTTAGTTTACCATTATTTTTTGTATTAATTTATTTATAATAAATATAGATAAAATGAATAATAACAATATTTTACTTATATTAATTGCAGTTTTATTTGGTTTTTGTATAGGTACAATATATCAACAAAATATAGAGAAAAATAATAAATATAATGATGTTTTTTTAGAAATAAATAGAATAACACAATCACCATTACTTATATAAAATGACCATAATTAAAAGTTGAATTTGTTTTAATATATATATAGTAGAATGAGTAATCAAACAATTAAAATAAGTAAAATTACAGTTTCTGAACATAATTTTGAAGAACAATTTAAAAAACCAGATAGTTCAACTAAATTATGTTTAGAATTAATGTCAAGTAAAGAATTATTAGAACTATTACCTAAAAATAATAAAAAGACAATTAGATTTCATATAGAAAATACAAATTCACAACTTATGAATGCAATTAGACGATGTCTTGAAGATGAAATTCCTACATTATGTTTAACATTTAATTTAATGCATGATAAAGAAGGAAAACCTGCTGATTTTATTATTGATTTAAGAACTAATGATAAAAATATATTTGGTAAATGTGATGAGTTAAAAAAAAGAATAGAAGCAATACCAATTCGTCAAGATATTAATTTAGATGAATGGAAAATATCTATAGATGTTAAAAATAAAACAAATGATTTAATTAATATTACTGCAGCTGATTTTAAAATTAATCATAAAGGAAAAAATGTATCAGTTGATCAATTAATGTTTCCAAATTATATTTTAACTCGTTTATATCCTAATTGTTATTTTCAACTTTCTAATATTTATATTAAGAAGGGAATTAGTATGATAAATGCAAATAGTTTTAAACTATTATCTAATATTTATTATGAAATTGAAGATACACCAATGAATAAAATTGGAGATAAATATATTGGAAAAAGTAGTTTAGAATCTGATTATTCTAAATTTACATTAGGATATTCAACATATAGAAATAATTTAGATATTTATCAACCAATTAAAATGGCATGTAATATATTGATAGATCGATTACAAAATATTTTAGATGAATGGAAATTAGTAGAAGATAATACATCTGATAAAATTAAAGTTAAATTAGATTCAGGTGCTTATGTTATAACTATTGAAGATGAATATTATACAATAGCAAATTTATTACATTATTATATTTATAAAGAATTACCATCAATTGAATTTGTATCAGGTGGTATAAAACATTTAGATAAAATAGGTGCTATTATAATTATTAAAAATAAAAATTATTTAACATTATTTGAAAATGGAACTAAAAAAGCAATTAAAGATTTAAAATATATATTATCTGAATTTGAAAAAAAATAATATATTTGAAGTTTAAAAAAAATATAAATATATTTTTATTTTTTTAATTATTTATTCACTTAAATCATCATCAGATTCTACATTTTTCTTTAGACTTCTTTTAACTGGTGCTTTTCTAGTTAATACTGGTTTTTTAACTACAGGTTTAGAAACTGGTTTTACTTCCTCTTCTTCTTCACTACTATCTGTAATATTTCCATCATCATTATTGTTATTATTATTTTCATTATCAGAAGAGTTTTTAGATTCTTTTACATCTAATTCAGGAACATCTTCTACTACATCATCATCATTATCATTATCAGATTCACTTCCTTTAATTGCAGCTAATGTTAAACTACTAACACAAGATTCTCGTTGAACTGAAACTGATTTATGGCGTTTAACTACTAACTGTTTAATCTCATTAACTAATGAAATACCTTGCTTACTAATTACCAATTTAGGCATAGATAAACGAAATGATAAGATCGATCTATTTGTAATAAATTTATCAACATTATCAACTGTTAATGATTGTAAATTACCATATACATTTTTAATTTTAGCAGGAACTAATGTTGGATGATTAGTTCTCTTATCAAAAATTGTTTTACGAGCATCATAAATATATTCAGCAGTTTCTTGAACTCCTGACTTACTACGCCATGAAATTAACATCTTATTATCTGTAACTGGTAATTTAAGACGATAAATTGGTGTATCTAATGGAATTGTTTTATTTGGATTTTTCTCATCTTTACGATGTGTTTGTTTAATAGATCTAATAGGTGGATTAAACATTTTAATATTACCTGATTTATCTGTAATCACCCAATTCTTTTCTTTTGCCATATTAAATTTAAATTGATCAGAATTTTTAACATATTCTTCAGATATTTTTTCACCTAAAATTTTAAATCCTTCATCAATTGCATCTTGAGCATCTGCTAATTCATTAGTATTATCACATAACATTTGAACTAACTCATCAACTCTTTTATTTTCAACTTCTTGTTCTTCTACTGTATTTTTAATTTTTGGTAAATAATCACCAGTTCTAACTTCTTCTGGAGTTACTCTTTTAAATACAATTAACATGCATTTAATTTTATTATTATTATCTTCATTTTCAATAGATGGTTTAGATGGTTTTGAACTATTTAATACATTTGCAACATCTAATGATGTAATCTGAACTTTAGTCATATTTCCTTGATCATCTATTTTTTTAAAATATAATGGAACCCATGTTGCATCAAATTTACCATTTACACCTTTTGCTTTATGATTAGTAATATTATCAGATGCATTTTTATGATCCCATTCAAAAATATCTCCTTTAAAATATTTTGCAGAATTAATAATATCTTTAGGCACAATTTTTACTGACATCTTTTTATATGTATATATCTTATTTATCTTTACCTTAATGCTATGAACTTATAATTTATATAAATATAAATTCAATTTTCATTTAATAAAAAAAATATATGTTTAAAAATATTTTTTAATATAATTTATAAATATTATCAAAATCAACATATGAAATCATATGTGTTCTACAACATCTTTTTTTTAATCCTAATGTATCCAAAATATATCCAACTGGTTTAATTATTTCAGGTTTCAATTCTACACAACTTGGATCTATCTGTGTATTTTGTTTTAAACATTTTTCATTATGACGTTTTTGTAATTCTTGAAATGCTGGAAATAAACATCCTAAATCTTCACCACAACTTGGACATAATATAAATGTTGACATTCTTAATGTATATATATATATTATTTCAATTTTAATTTAAAGACAAATTATAGATATTGATCAAAGATTGAAGATGAATTATTGCTACCTCCTCTTTTATTTAATGATATTTTTGATACTAAATTATTAAGAGAAAATAATGTTAAATCAATTGGTTTTGGATATTTATCTGATGGATACATTGAATATACTTTATTATCCATCCAAGGAATAAATTTAAATACATCAGATTTAAGTAAATTACCATATAATGTAGCATCCTTAAATTGATTAAATTCTTGATTTACCATATCTTCACAACAAGTATAAACATGTGTAGCCATATAATTAAAATGATTAAATAATTCCATATCATAATCATGTTCCCACATTTCTTTCATAATACTTGTATAAACTATAAATAAATCTTTACCTAATCTATTTTTATTATTATATGAACGAACTGCAGCCTCTCTTAAATCACATACTGCTACAATCTGCTTAAGTAAATTTTCTTGTTCTTCTTTATTTTTATTAAGTTGATTAATAACAGACTCTTCTGTTTTATATTGAGAATGATTTTTAATAATATGTTCTTTAATTTCTCTATATAAATCAAAATAAGACTTTCCTTCACGTTTATGAACATCTTCTGACATTTCTCCTAATCCATCTGATTTTTCTCCAAAACATTTCCATAATTTACATAAAACATGTTCAGGTGTAATCATATCTAAAAGAAATGAATCTGATATTTCTTCATTACCTAAATAATCAATTATATGTCCTGAACTAAATAAATGTGAGCAATCTGGCATTTGTTCTAATATTTTTAATTGAGCATATACCTTTTTAACATATACATTACTCTTCTTATCACGTTCTTTAACATAAAATTTTGCTAATTTTTTTGCTAAAGATACTTTATGAGAACTCCAGCAATCACAATCACATCCTAACCCTCCACCTGATACTCCTTTACCTCTACTTCCTTTAACTTTTTCTAATGAAGAAGATTCTCCATCAAGTGGAATTTCTCCTTTACCTTGAAGTAATAAAAGAGAAATGTTAGAACGATGATCAAAATAATCAAGATCTTTATCTAATGCAAAATGAAAACTACCCCATTTTCCATCTTTAACATTAACAATTTGATTTAATGAATTAACTACATTTTTATTTAAATCATCTAACTTACGATAACAACCTTTTAAAATTAAGGCCTTTACCATTTTAACTGCCATTTCTGGATTTTTTGAATAGGTAGCATCAATAATTTTTTTTCTAATGTTTTTATCTTCAGGATAGCAAAATGTAATTCCATTAGGTCCAGGGCGTAAAAGAGGTAATAAACATAAATCATCAAGTGCCTGAAATAATTCAGAATCATAATTTTTAATAATTTGTGTTAGGTTGCAATATTTTTGTAATTTTCTACGAGACATTATTTATTATCAGTAGTATATTCTTTATTATATATTATACTAAAAAAAAAATATTCTAAATAAAATTATAACATATAATTTTTAATATAACATTTAATATTATCAAAATATATTATTATCAATGTAATCATAAATAATAAGATGATTAAAAATGTCTTAAATGAAAATATCCTACGTAAATATCCTCCTAATATGTTTTTGCTTATTGATGGAAAATCAATATTTATATTAATTGATTTTAATTTTTTATCCACACTATTTGTTAAATTTGATAATAATTCAATTAATGGTTTTGGACCTTTTGAAAAATAATCATATATTTGAAAATATTGTTCTATTGTTGCTGTTCCATTATAAACTGATTCAAATGCATTTACAAAAATAACTTTTTCTTCTTCTTTATCATATGGATAATCCATTTTTTTTTTATATAATGAAAGTTGATCTAACTGAAATTCAGTTAAATCATCAATTTCTGCATTTAATACTGGTTTATCTTTTAATTCATTAATATTCTTAATAAGAACATCCAAATCAGGTTTATTAATTATACTATCATATAAAGTTTTAATAACAATCTGTAATGTATCTTTTGCTTGTTGTTTATTTAATGATGCTTTTGTTGGTATTTCTTTATATTTAGAAATTATTAAATTATAATTATGTGCTGACATAAAATTTTTAAATAATTCAAGTAATTCTTTAAGACGACTTTTTTCTTTTATTTTTCCTTCTTTATCATCATAATCATATTCACGATTAATATTTATATATAATGAAAGTAATAAATTAACATATTTATTAATCAACTCATCATATTCATTTAAATATGTTTTATCAAAAATATTTTGGATATAATCTATTAAATTATCTGGAAAACCTATAACATCTTTAGTTTTTTTATTTATATATTTATTATTTTCAATATTATAATTTTCTAAAATAGATAATATTGATTTTTTAGTTATATTTAATATTTGAAATTTACGAGGTTTATTATTAGAATCCATACCATATTGTTCAGTAAATCTTTCTAATATAATTTCTGATACTTTTGGAATATATTCTTTTATTTTTTTTTTATCTGAAACTACTTCAATTATTTTTTTCTTAATTGTAAAAGGAGGTTGATATATTTTATAACTTGGTGGTTTTATTATAGGTTGAATATGTAAAGGAGGTGCACTTGGTAATTTATTATGTAAAGGTGGTGCTGGTGGAGGAACGGGTACACCTGGTGGTAATTTATTATGTAAAGGTGGTGCTGGTGGAGGAACAGGTACACCTGGTGGTAATACTGATTTATTATGTAAAGGTGGTGCTGGTGGAGGAACGGGTACACCTAGTGGTAATACTGATTTATTATGTAAAGGTGGTGCTGGTGGAGGAACGGGTACATCTGGTGGTAATTTATTATGTAAAGGTGGTGCTGGTAGAGGAACTGATACACTAGATGGTGATTGATTATATAAAATAGGTGCTGGTGGAAGAACTGACACACTAGATGGTGATTGATTATTTTCACTATCAATATTTTCTTTTTCACCATCAACATAATTATTTTCAAATTCATCATTATTATCTAAATAATTTTGTTTTTTATTAAAGTTTTTAGAATTATAATTATCATTTAATAATTCTTCATCAATTTCTTCATTTGAAATAACTCCACCCATTTTAATATTATTAAAAGTATATAATTAATTTCATTTTATTATTTTAAAATATTTTAATTTGTATTTTATTACTATATATATATAGTTTTACAAAAGCACATTTCAAAATGGGTGGATCACAATCACATGAACAATCTCTTCTTGAAGCATATTATACACATATGAAAAAAAATAATCCTCATTTAATTGTAAAAGGTGGTTCAGAAAAAGAAGTTCTAGGTGGTTATAGTGCATTAGAAGAATATGGAAATTCAGTTTATTCAAAATCTAAAGAAGAACTTATTAGAGGATTAGCAAAAGATGTTGGTGGTCTTTTAGGATTAAAGGATGCACATAGTGGTTCTATTGAACAGATTATTAAAAAATTTAAGGAAGTATTACCTAAACCTGGATCAGGTAAAGGATCATTACGTGCTGACCCATCTAAACATGCTAAATTATGTAAACTATTAGCAAAAGCAGTTAATAAAAGATATGATATGGAAATCATTAATGAAGATGCTGAACCACATATTATATGTCAACGTGTTGCTGAATTAATGTATTCTTTATTTACTGGTCTTCATACTGAATTCTTAACAATTGCAGGAGATGTATCAAGAATTGTTAAAAATTTAGAAATTTTACAAGGTATTGTTGATTCTGCTAATAAAAAAATTATGAATGATTTAGCAAGTTGTGCTGATGAAAATATATCAATGGAAGCAGAGAATTCTAAAAAATTATATACAAAATTATCAGATGAAATTAAACGTCAACATGTTATGCTATCTAATATTATTAATAGTTCAATTGGACCAATTGGATCATCACTAATTACTATATTATCTGATAATAAAGATTTTACTGGTTTAGTTGAAGATCTAAAAAGATCAACTGGTGTTGAATATTTTGGAGATAAATTAAGTTATTTATTATCTGGAATTTCTGATGTAGCACATTCTGCACATTTAGTAGATAAAGCACTTAAAAAAATCGGTTTATCTGTATCTGAATATAAAAATGTTAGAGGATTAAATGAATTACGAAATAAAGTATATGACTCAATTAGTAAAAAAAGACCATCTTCTCAAGAATTACATAAGTTATTATTAGCTGCTGATATTTTATATCGTAATGATTTAGTTCATGATGATATTGCTGCATATTTATCAAAGAAAAGCGGTGGTGATATTATTAGTATGGAACCATCTGAAAGTTCATTTGCTGATATGGTAGATGATGCTAATTGGAGTGACCCAACTAGTAATCCATTTAGTGGAAGATCACAATCTTATAGATCTTCTGTAGGTAAACAACTTAAAGATCAAAGAAAATATCGTAATATGCTTTTTGCTGATCTTAATGTAAAGATTAAAGCAAATTATAGAAATATTATTTCAATTATTGGAAGAATTTCACAAAAAGTAGGTGGTGAAATTCAACCTTCACCTAAATTAGAAAAATTTATTCGTCTTTTAGTTTCATTTTCTAAAATACAACCTGATAAGAAAAATTTACATATTGCATTAAGTGGATATCGTTCAGATTCTACAAGTAATTTTATTAAATATCAATTTTTAGATTATTTAGATATTTTAAAAGAAGAATCCGATAATCTATCAAGAGAATCAGGTGGTATGTATTTTAAAGAATTAGCAAATGCATTTCATGAATTAATTAGATTAATTGATGATTTTAATATTGTTTTTACTAAATCTTTAAGTGAATTACATATTGTAAGACCTACTTTAGGAGGAGATGATAATGTATTAGATATGGAAGAAAAAAATATGGATGGTGGTAAAAAATCTCACCATAAAAAAGTTCATTTTAATAATGAATCTGAATTAGAGAATATGGAAGAAGTAGAACATAATATGGAAGAAGTAGAACATAATATGGAAGAAGTAGAACATAATGCAGAAGATGAACTTAAAATGGAAAATGCTATGTTAAAATCATCTCGTCCAAGTGATTCAGTTGCAGGAGGATATAATGATGTTATGGCAGAAGTACTTGGTGGTATTATTCGTAATTTATCCAGTGATCATTTTAGACATTTTATTACACTTAAAAAAGCAATTCGTGAAATGGATTATTATTATCGTATTTCAAATATTAAAAATAATTTACGCAAAATGTCTGTTGAAAATAAAGAAAATAGTGCTAATTATGAAAATATTTTAGGTGAAGAAGCAGGATGGATGATTGATCAAATTAATAGAAAACAGGAAGGAATTATGGCTAGTTTAAATGAAAATGGTGTTAGACCCACTCAATATCCAACAGAAAAAGCATTATGGTCAGATAATTATTCTTTAACAGATAATATAACTAATGGAGTAATTCATGATGTATTAAATAATGGTAATTTATATTCACATTTTAAAGATGCAAAAGGTTTAACTGCTGATCAAAAAGATTCAAATAAAGGATTTTCTGCAGGTTATAAATTTTTACTTGAATACATTAGAACTTCTAAAATTGAAATGCTTGAAGCTGCTCAAGCAATTGATTTATATCTATCTAAATTTACTCAAAATATTGAACAAGATCCTGATACTATTAAAAGTTTTGTTGAAATTATTGAACAATTAGAAATTGTTGCTAAATGGTTTACTGATAAATCTGGTGATAATTTAGCTGGTGTATTTGAAGCATTTTCTAAAAAGGATGTTACAGTAAATGATTATGTATTAGATGATGGTAAATTAAATAATGCTAATGGTTATGATCTTAATGAAAATAAACATAATAATGATTTAAAATCAGATTATAATTTAACACAACATTATTATGAAGAAGTAAAAAATAAAAATGTTGGTAAATTTTATAAACCAAGATTAATGATGCGTGAGGAGGCAATTCAATTTATTAAACAACTTGAAAAATCAATTAAAAGTGTTCGTGCATTAGAAAATATTATTAATCTATTTAATAAAATTAATGTACAAAGTTCAGGTGAAATTAAAACATTTATGAATGCTGGTATGATATTTAAGGCTCTTATGAAATATTGTGTTGCATCTGTAATTGGTTTAGGATTTCGTATAGTTAATTCAGAGGATAATAAGAATAATAATCTTCCAGCATCATCTCCAGTAATTGATTTTCATGTAAATGGTGCTGATATTAATAATAATGATACATCAGCATTATTAGTTAAAACAGGTATTTCCTTAAGATTTAGTAATGAATATGTTAAAATTGATAATTACAAATTATTACGATTATGTGATCCATTTGAATTTAAATCTGATATTAGCTCTCAATCATCTATTACAGATAAAATATTTGAAATGTGTATAAAATCAATGGTTTCAAAAATATTTGTTGTAGTTGGTTCATATTCATTATTTCATAGACCTCCTAAAAATAGTTTATTATTTAAATCTATAAACTCTTCATTTTCAATTAATCCATTAAGACAAATTATGGGAGGTAGTAATGCAAATCAATATGGTGGTGAAGAAGGGGGAAGAGCACCTATTCAAATTATTACAGAAGCATTAGAATTATATATTCGCCTACCACCTTTAATTGAATGGTATAGAAAAGTATTTCAATTTAATAAGAATGGTCCTGTTAATTTAAATAATTATGCTAATCAAAATAATCCAATTGTATCATTTATACCAGAAATGGATAATATTTGGAGAGACCTTTGTTTTGCTATTATTATAGATGGACAAACTATTACTAATGGCGCATATCCACTTGAAATTGCTAGAAAAATTATTATGTCAATTACTGAAATATTTAAACATTATAAAAATAAAAAATCCAATATTACTTGTAGAGAAATTATTCAAGAATGTATTATGGAAATTAATCGTCGTTATGGTTTTATGATGAGAAATGAAATTGAAACATATTTAGATACACGAGGTGCACTTAATAAAGCAAGTGATGAATTTTATCCAGATGATGATGATAATGTTGATTTTGATTTACTTGATGCTAATAATGCATTAGGACGTAGAACCGCACCTTCTGATAGATTTCGTAGTTTTAATGTTTCAAATAGTAATAGAACTAATTCACTATCATTATTCTATCAAGCAGTTAGACGCTTCAGACAATCAGTTGAAGCAAATTTATTACTTAATCAAAGTGCATTAGGTGTAGATGCAAGTGGTAATCCTATTGATGTTGATATTTCATTATCTGGTGATATTGATATGGATGAAATTATTAGATTAACTAAAATGCGATTAGATAAAGCAGTATCACCTGAAGAAAGATATATGATTGTATTAGGACAATTACATGGAGTTGATAAATTTAGTAATGTAGATCAAAATAAATTATTAGTATTACATGAAACAGTTATTAATCCACTAACCCTTCTTTATTTTACATATTTAATTTTAAATAATTATAATAAATTTATGGTTGCGATTAATTTAGAAAATTTAGAACCAGCAATTACTGCATATTTAACTAAATCTATTAAAAATCATGGATATCCTAATATTGCAGTACCTGGTCCTAATAGTGATCATAACCAAACTGCATATGCCGTTGCAGCCATTGCTGCTGCAAATAATGAAAGAGGAAATGTAGATAAATGGTTGGCACTTCAATTGCTTGAGTTAAATAATGATAAATTTAAATCAGGATCTGCTAAAACAGAATATGGATTACATGATAATAATTATGCTGAAGAAGTCGAAGGAATTGATACAATTGAGAATATTTCTAAATATTTTATTCCTGGTTGGAGAGGTGGTGATCTTAATAATATTGAGATTAACAACTACTTATCTAATGCTGATACAAATATTGATGAGATATTAAATCATCTGAATTATGGTGGTGGTGTTAATCCTAATACAGAAGAACGAATAGCAGTAATGAAAAGATTATTAATAGATAGAAAATCATTGATGATCAGAATATTAAATGAAGTTATGAATTTATCTTGTGAAATGAATGGATTAGTTGATGTATATTTTTCAGGAGAATCAAGATTAAGATATCCTTTATTAAATTTTGATAGATTAGAAGAAATATGTATTGCTACATTTCAACAAGCTAAACAATCTTTAAGTAAATTAAGAAAATCATTACCAGGAAGTTTAATTGAACAATTTGAAAAATCAAAAACAAGTGATAATAAAGATAATGCAGTTTCTCTATTTTATCTTCAAGAACAATTATTTGATCGCCTATTTAAGAATAAATATGGTAATGGTTTAGATGATGGTAATGATGGTTTAAAAAATACTTGGCTTGAATTAACAAGAGAACATAAATTTAATTGGATTCAGGATAATCGTGCTTATTTAATTACAGATTCTAAAGGTAATAATAAAAATAATTGGCATAATTTAAGTAGACCAAATTTACGTAGGCAACCAAATGATGCACCACTAGATATAAATAAAAATAATCCAGGTAATCTACCTTTATCACATAATGATTATAATGATAATAAAAATGCATCTCGTGTTTCTTCTTTATTATCTGAATATAATTATGATTCTTATGATGAGTCTATATCAGAGATATTATTTTGGAGTAATTGTTCTGCTATTAATTATGATTCTTGTTTTGGATTTAGAATTATTAATGATACAGATAATTATCAACAATTTCCTGCACATTATATTCCAATCTTTAAAGGAAAAGAATCATTTGCTAATCCAAAATCAAAAGATGTTAAAAACTTTGTTGCAACATTACCATCAACAAAAGAATATAAGGCTGGAGTAGGTAATGATGCAGAATTATTAAAGAAAGTAATAAATCCAAAATTAGCAAGTATTTATAGAGGAGCAGATCTTGATGAAAAGGAAACATTTTTAATTTCAGCAGGATTTCATAATTTATATGATTATAATATTAAATATTCTGCACAGACTTTTTTAGAAAGTTCTGCGAATGGTTTAAATGGTAATTTAAATGCTATAAGTTTTAGAGAAATTGGTGGTATAGATAAAATTGCACCAGAAGAAGCAGAATTTCAAATGGGAACTCATAAACCATTTGGTTTATTATGTAAATTAAATAATATGCTTTATCATTATATGAATTTATTTATTGATCCATCAAATAAAAAAATATATAGACCCTTAATTGAAAAATTCGTTAATGGTTATAATTCAAAAGATATATTACAAGGGAAAAATATTAATGATAATGTTATAAGGAGAATTAATTATGCAGATATGAATAATAAACTTAATACATATCTTATTGATGCACAAGATAGATATGAAAATGATAATCCTAACTCATTTAGTGAATTTACATCAGCAGTGTGTGATTTAGAACCACCTGAACACGCTGTATTATTTGCATCATTAGCATCTGCATTGCAAACTGTTTGTAATACTACTACAGATAGAACTGCTGGAACATTTTCATTATTTACAGAAGATAATTTAGCAAATGTTTCTGAATATCAAAAAGAATTAATGAGAGCTTATTTACCTATGTTTGAAAAACATTTAGAAATGTTAATCAAACGTGCTGAATTTATTAAAAATGTAATTGATCAAACCTCTTGTAAGGTTTATAAATGGAGACAACATTATAATATGAGTCATAATGCAGCACCAGCTACCTTGGGATTATTCACAGAGGAAGGTAAGTTAGTTGATTATAATTTAACAAAACAAGCGGACTGGGTTAATCATCATAGATTATTCTTTCAAACAAATGAAGAATTAGATCCTACATATACACAACCTTTAAGAGTTCCATTAGTAGAATCAGAATCTGCAAGAAAATCATATTTAATAGGTATGGCTACTGATATTATGTCATCAGCAAAATCATTAGTTCAATGTATTAATAATGTTCAAAAAGAATTATCTGATGTTCCTCTATTCTTTGAAACTTATAAAGATAGTATTATTGATTTTAATAATCGTAATCAAAAATTACCAGTTATGCCATTATCTATTTTAACACATTTAATGAATTTTAATTTACACAGAGTTGATAAAACAAATAAAAAATCTATGCTTGCAGATGATTTTAATTTTACATTAAATAATGATCAAAATATAGAATATAATGTACATTTACTTCCTCAAAATGAAGGAGTTGGATCAGTTGCATTTAAATTTGCTTATGGTACTAGAGGATTATTATCTCATAAACAAAAACCATTAGTAGATTATGCTCCAGGAATGTCTGCACTTTTAGATTATGAAAAATTAGGTGGTGTTAGTGGTGGTGCTCCTAAATTTGATAAATCATCAGTTCAATTACTTGTTCAAAATAATGTTCTATTATCACGATATATATTAGATTATATGTATCCAAGTCAATATTTAGAATATCAAGATTATTCAAGAATGTTAGACTTATTAAAAAGAGGACAAAATGCTATTAATACAACAGCACGTAATTTAGCATGTCAATCATCTAAATTTATATCAAACCCTAGTGCAGATGCTTCATTTTGGTCAAACTCTCAAAATGTAGTAATGATGATTGAAAATGATAATGTACGTCAATCAGTATATAGATTAATTTCATGTTTACGTCAAAATGCATCAAATTCATTATTCAATTATGATCGTGATAAAATGTTATTATTTAATATTTTAGATTTAAATATTGTTCCAATTAATTTTCATGCATTACAACGTGAAATTCCATTTGTAAATCTTATGAATTATTCACATACATTTGATCATTTAGTTAAAGAAACAATTGGTGTAGAATTTAAAAATCAACCACTTACAAATATTCATGGTGAAATTCCAAATAATCCAAATTCACCATCTGGTGAATTTAATAATAATAAGATGGAGCATACTTATACAAATTCAGATTTTGTAGCAGTCCATCATCCAGAAGATCAACTTGTAAGATATTTAATGTATCCATTAGGATTTAGAAGATTACGTGAATATGTAAATCATGTCTATAAAATTATGGCAGGTGCCACTAATTTAAGCTTAAATCGTCCTAAGTATTTAAGTGATCAACTTTGGAATAAAGTTTTATTAAATAATTTATTTAATAATAAATATGGAGATGTAAAGAATAATCTTAATCAATCTCGACGAGTAGCAGAATTAGAACAAGTAAATGTGGATATGAATAATAAATATTTACAAACATTTACTATAAGTGAAATAGTAAAGGAAATTAAAGTTTCAGTAGGAGCACCTGCAAATATGTGTATTCTACATGTTTTTGATGAATTTAAAAAGGTTTCTTTATCAACAGATAATCTTAATTCAGTAGATACTATACAATCTTTACTTTTAGATTTACAAAGAAATATTATAAACGCAGCACTCGTACCTGCTTTAAATTTTGGTGATGCTAATGAGAATAATTTATTACATTCTATGCTTAGTTATAATGAATTTAAAAATTTACCATTAACACAGGATATTAAAAATCAATTGGCAAATGCTGGTATAGCTGCTCCTCTACCAAATGATATTAATGGTCTTCGCCCACATTTAGAAGGATTTGGAACTGCAGCTGAGAATATCTTTTGCAATGCAGATGGTGATAGAGCAGCATGTCCAATCTTTCCAAGATTTAAAAATATGGGGGCTATAGCAGGTGCAGTTGGAGGAAATGCACAAAGAGAAATTATTAAAGGGGTTTTAAAACTTTTAGCAACTCATATTTTACAAAAAATTAATAATTATAATAAAAATACAGAATTTGGAGAATTAACACGTTTTGAATTATATAGTAGATTAAGGACTACACTACTTATTGGTCCAGTTAATATAATAGGTAATTTATATGATAATAAAGTTAATACTCAAATTAATGGTCAACCAATTCATTCATCTGAAATTGATAATATTCAAGAATCCTTATTATCAATTCAACGCGGAATTATTAATGTTGGTGGTGGATTTGATTATGGTGATGCTAAAAATAATAATTTACTACATTCATTAATATTTAATCTAAATTCACCTTATGGAAATTTAGATGTAACAGAAGAATTAAAAGTATTAGGATTAAATGTAAATACTTTAAGAAATGTGGAAAATAAAATTCAGGGATATGGAAATGCAGCATTTAATCCATTTAGAAGAGAAAATGGTAATGTAGATGCAGTTCCAGAATTAGATGAATTTAGAAACTTGGGAATGGGACCACCACCAGCAGTTTTAACTAACGAAGAAAGAGCACAAATTAATGCTACATTAAAAGCAATTGCAGAATCTATTTTAGAAACATATAAATGGCTTAAGAATGGTATGGTAGCTGATAGAGAAAGAAGAAACATTTCTGTATCTAATTTAAATAATAATTTATTATCAGTTGATACTGATTTACAAGAACCATTAATGAATGGAATATTAGTTTCAAATAATAATTTATTTAGTAATGAATTAATTTTAACTAATTTATCTTATCTTGAATCTAATGGTACATATAAAGAAGTATATAATAGAAATGTAGATGCTAAAGATTTACAAAGATTAGGTTATGAAGGATATTTAAGATATAATACCAGATTAGTAAGATGGATTGAATGGATTTGTAATGTTCAAAGAGTAGTTCGTATTTTAATGAGACAGAATCTTGAATGGGTTCAAGATCCAGTTGTTAATGAACATGATGTTTTAGCAGAAGGTACCACTGAATTTGGTTCAGATAATATTGGATATACATTACAAGATTTTGAATAAATAAAACAAATATTAAATAATTCTTTATTTTTTTTTATAATTTATATAGTCGATATGATTGAAATAGACGAATTATTTAAAATTCGTAGATTACTTAAACAAAAAGAACAAGATAAAATTAATAATATCATTAAAAAATTTAATAATAAAAAAAATGATATTAACAATATGAGTTCAGATCTTTATATTCAAAATAAGATTAAAAGTGAATATAAACAAATAGAAATAGAACTTAAATATTTATTTACAAATATTTTACAATATATTGATTTTTCATTAGAAAGAAATTTATTAAATAAATATTTATTAGAAAATATAAAATTATTGGAAAAAATGATGCCTAAATCACATTATCAAATATTAATAAATTATATAAAAACAATAAATTTAGATAATAAAAAACTTTTAGGGGAAAATGAAAAATATTTTCCAGAAGAATATTTATCAAATTATAATAATTTAGCATATGCTAATCTTAAAAATTTAGCAAATAAGGATATTAAAAATACATTAATTATTAATAATGAAATAATAGAAGAACCAGATAATGAAGAAGAGAATAAAGAAAACTCAAAATTGGTAAAAGGTAGTGAAGAAAAACCAATAGCAGTTTTTTATGTTATTAATAATTAAATAATATATAAATATAGAAATATGGTTGATTTAATAAAATTTGATGAATCATTAGTATTAAGTCCAATCGGTTTAGTAAATACTACAGGATATCATTGTTATTGGAATTCTGCTTTACAAGGATTAATTAGTTGTACACAATTTCTATCACAGTTAGAAAATTTATTATCTGAAGAAAAAAATGATACTATAGCAGATTATATTATATCATTTATTAGAAATAAAATTACAAATATGAATCTATATAAATATTATATTAGTTCATTACAATCTATTGGAAAAACAAAAGAACAATTAAAAGAGCTTATTACTAATCAACAATGTGTTGGTGAAACAATTACATATTTTCTAGAATTATTTGAAAAAAAAAATAAAATTAATAGATTATTTAAACATAGATATAGTCATAAATTAACTTGTTTAGATTGTAATTATATTAAAGAATATATTTCTGAAAGTATTACATTTGAAATTAATACAAATAATAATTTAGAAAAAGAATTATATGAAACAACAGATACTATTACAGATTATAAATGTGAAAATTGTTTAAGTTGTAATGAAAAAATAAAAATAAATAAATTAAAAATGTTGCCTGAAATCTTAATTATTTTAATTAAAAATTATGAATGGAATCATGGGGGTGTAATGCAATCAAATGATTCAGATTTTCCTGAATATTTATATATTAAACCATTACATTATCGTGCAGTTGCCTATATTGATTATTATGGAACAGTAAATTCTGGTCATTATATTTCTACTTGTTTAAGGCGTGTTAATAATGAAATAAACTGGTATACTTTTAATGATAATTATTTTACACCAACTTCATTTGCCCCAGGTATTCATACATATATGATTATCTATTCTTATATTAAAAATTCATTATAATTAAAAAAAAATATTTTTTTTATTAGATTTAAATACTTCTTTGAACTGGACATAATCCAAGACCATAACCACCAAAACGTGAATTTCCTCCATCTCCTTCAGTGCAAGTTCTACCAGAAGGAACTGAAATATTTTGATTTTCATTAATAATATTTCCGTAATCCTTTTTAAGAAGTCCAACTCTTGGTGTTTCACCATCATCACAATCATCTCTAATACTATACATTCTTGGTTGTAGATTAACTTGAAGATTTTCAGTCCATTCTTTATGTTGTTCTTTAATACTGGAATCAAGAGCCATATTTTGTAAATAATTATTATAATCATTTTCGCTACCTCCTGTATTAATTTCTTGTCTGGATGGTAATTCTAATTCTGGTACAGCAGTTGCAAATCCAAAATTTAAATTATCTGAATCACAACCTAAATTACATAAGGCTGGAGCAAATAACCATAATATTAGTAGAACAATAACTACGCATAAAAAAACATTCTTCATTTTAATTTGATTTATCTAACCACATATATATTCTACTGAATATTTTTTATAAAAATAAATGTTATAAAATTATTTAATTGTATTCATAATATCTAATAGTTCATTGTAATCAACATCTACTTCAATATTTCCAATTAATATATTTTTATTTTTTATTAATTCATCATAAACTGTTTTAATTTTATAAAATGTTATATTATTTGCAACTAATTTTTCAAATATATTATTATAAATTTTAATAGAATTCTTTAATTCATTATTATTATCAAATAAAATTTGTTCAGATATTTTATCTTCATTAGTTGTTATAAATGTTATTAAAGATTCTAATTTATCTTTTAGTATATATTCATTTATACCTGTTTTATATAAATCACTTAAATCATAATTTATCATAATATAATTAGATGCATTTTGCACCATATTATTAAATTTATAATATATATCTCTTATTATATTGATTTGTTTTATTAAATCATTAACTAATTCTATATGAATTTTATTAAATGCTTTTTCATATTTAGGTAATATTTCTGCAATTATTTTTAATAATTTTTCATTAATATATTCTTTAACACTTTTATAAATTGGATTTTTTAAGCGTGTTTTTGGTAATATATCTAATGTAATATTATTAGCAGTTTTATATTTTTTATAAAATTCATTTATAAAATTAACTGCATATTTATTAATTTTTCTTTTAGCATATGAATTGGATTGTGTTATTATCCATTCTGGTAATTTCTCAAGTTCATCTTCAGTTTTAGGAACAAATAAGCGTTTAGAAGTTGTATTTAAGTTTTCTAATTTACTATATGTAATAAAAGTAGCAGTTTTACTTATCTTTTGATAAAATGATCCTAATTTTGAATATTTATTTGAAAATTGACTTGAATAGTTTTTAACCCATTTCATAGCAGATGAATAAATTGCATCTTCTAATGATTTATTTTCATCTTTATCACTAATATCAATAGTATTATAATTAGTTGGTAAAAATTCTTGTCTGTAAGCAACTAATCTACCTAATTGTCCAAATAATTTACTTTGCATATATTCATCAACATCAATAGTTAAATTTCTTTCAATTGCAATATCTGCTAATTCCATTTTATCACCAATGGTAAGTGGTATTTGACGACCACAAATATCATATCTATATGGATATTTAGATGCTATTATATATCTAACTCTTTCAAATGGTTTTACAATAATATTATATTCATCAAACATTCTTTTAACAAATACATGCATTTTTTGATTTTTTTTATGTGGTTTAAATTGATCTGTCATAATAAATTTATATAATAATTCTGGATGATTCCATTCTGTCTTATATATTTGATTTATTTTATCACAAACTATATCATATAATTCTCTTATATTATCAATAGCAACCATTTGTTCTAAAATATCTAAAATAATTTCTTTAGCAAAATTAGGCATACCACGCTTTACAACATCTAAACCACGAATAAAGAATTGTTTTTTTCGTTTATTAATTATAGCATCATCTACTGCATTTTTAATTTGTTCTGTTGTATATTCTGGAAATTTAATTTTAATTTCTTCTGAAAATTTATATTCTAATTCAGAAATATTTAAAGGTTTAGCAAATGATGGATGATGTTCATGAGCAATACCTACATATTTTTTTTTGGAAGCAAATAATACTGGAAATAATACTTCTTCAAATGCCATTGTTAAGAAATTAGTTCCATTATCTTTTGAAAAATATTCATTAATTTCATCACGAATTTTTGCAATAACTTCTAATGTAATTTCTACTAATTTTGACCAATATGTTAATTTATCAATTTCTCCTGAATAATATGCTTTATCTATTTCTAGAAAATAATGGTCAGGCATAGAATTATAGATACTATCAGTATTTTTTAATGTTAATTCACCAATACCTGCATTAAAATTACCAGATAATGTTTCTATATCATATACATAGATATCATTAGTTACTGGAGGTAATTCAATTATTTTTTTAATTGCTATTGGATTTTTTCTATAATTTGAATTTGTTATTCTAAATGAATATATATTTGATTTGTTATTTCTTAAACTAATTGAAATACCTTTATATCCTAATGATTTAATAAGATAATACATACTTTGAGACCATATTTTTCCTTTACAACAAAACTCAATAATATTATCATTTAATTCTGTTGTTTTACAACTATCACCAATATAATAACCATTAAAGAAACTTCTTCTTATATGAATTGGTGAATTAATAATATAATCTGGTACTTTTTTATAATTATTTTTATCGTAAAATAATAATTTATATTTTTCAACTAATTTTTTTACTTTACCATTAGGAATTAATTTTCTAACTTTAGATGATTCCAATATTTTAAAAGTGTATTCTGGTTCACATATTTTTAAATATTCAATTGCTTGATTTAAATAATCTAAATTTTGATTATTAATTGTCCATGAACTATTATATTCACTACAACTACCATCTGCTGCAAAAAATCCCCATACCCATGCTTCTTCTTCTTTAATATGTATAACAGTTGTATTAAATTCATTTGGAAATGAATGATATAATTCATCACCTATTTTACAATTAGAAGGTTTTATTTTTTCTAAATTACAATTTAATAAACTATGATCTTCTGTAACATCTATACAACCTATATGTGTATTAATTCTAAACATCTTTTTATTTGTTTTATGTCGAATTACTTTATTAATTGGATACCAATTATCACCAGCCCATATTTGAAGTTTTGTATTAATAAAAGCTTGTTGTTTTTCTATTCTATCATATTCATCTTTTTTAAATTGAGGATATGGTTCCCAATTTTTTTCAGATACTATATTATCAATTGTTCTGATTAAAATATTACCTGCTAAATCTTTTAAAATAACAGGTGTATCACTTGTTACACTATCTCCATAATAGACTTTACACCCTATTTTTTCAACATATTGTTGAGCTAATTTAACATTACGACCCCCATTTATAGTAATACCACCAGCTACTTGAACCATAAAGAATGGTGAGCGTTGATTACCAATTTCACCATAAAATGTATTCATAAATATTTTAAGTGCTTTTTGTGTTGAATTAATATATTCATATTGAAAACGAGCATCATCATATTCTTGAGTTCCTTCTTTTGCTTCTTCTGATTTTTTTTCCCATATTTTCATTTGTACTTTTAATGATTTTCTTTTATCAAATAATTGTTTTAATACATAACCAAATATACCAAATTTAAAATCTGGTAATTTTGGATCAATATGATTATCATGTCTTACAATCCAACCATTAATAATTTCATTACCAAATGGAAATTTAATTCTATATAAATTATGTCTATTAGACATTTCACGAGCAATCTCTTTATTTAAAATCATATATTCTGGTGATAAATTATATGTCATCATTAAAGATGGATATAGACTATTAAAATCAAGACCAGTTATAGGTCTTTTTATTTTTTCTATAAAGAAGTCATTAATTGGTTTTGAAAAATTATATTTTGTTAATTCTTCAGGTGATAAAATAGCACCAACTTCTTTAATTACTTTTTTTGCTAATTGTATTTCTTCATTATTTACTAATTCCCAACCATCTAATTTATTTATAATTCTTTCATCTATAGATAATTTTCCATTTACTAATCCCTTAATAGGTGGAAATACATATGCACCTGGATATTTTGTTCTTTCTATATTATCATTCAATTCAACTGAATTATTATTAAATTTTAATAAAAATGGTACTTGTTGTCCAGCTGCAATAATTAAATTACGAACTTTCATACCATTTGCACGTTCTATAGCATCTTGAAATGATACATATGACATATCAGAGATAGCACGTTTATCCATAATTACATATAATTTTAACATTAATTCATGACATCTTTGTGCATCAATTACACAATAATGCGCTACTTGTTGCATTAAATTAGTTAGATGTTCTGGATATATTATTTCATCATTTTCATTTTTATTTTCTATATATTCCATTTCTTGATACATATCAAACATATCTTTAAAATTTACATCTAATTTAGTTGGTATTCCTAATCTTGTTAAATAATGATTTAAACTGGATGCTTCATCATTAGGAAATAATTGTCTAAAAATAGTTCTAACATCAATAGCAATACATCCTGGAAAATAAAATTTATAGCAAGAAATATTAGTTTCTGCATCTAATTTATACATAGTAGATCCATAATATCTTTGTAAAATATATTTATCTGTCCAAGGATCTGTATTATAATCTGAAGGCCATAATTGTGAAATACTTTTTGACATAAATTTAAGTAATCCATGTAATTCAGCACGATGTTTTAACCAAGGCCAATCATATTCACCATCATTAAAACCCAATATTATATCTGGTAGCATCCAACTCCATACTTTAATAAATGATTTTATTAAATGTTTTTCTGTTCCACATATAACAGTTAAATAATCAGAATGTGGTTGACTTGGTTTATCTATAAAACATATACGCAATATTTGATTTTGTTGGTAATACCATTGAAATGTTGTTCCAATCATAAATAATTTATGATCTAAATTTAAATATGTTGGTGCACCCTTATCATTTGAATCATATTGTTTATACATTTCACAATCCCAACACATTGATAATGTTGGATCTTTTTGTAATTGTTGTGTTATTTCACCAGAATATTTTTTATAATTTAAGATATCTAATGAAAATACTACTCCTTTAATTCGTTTATGATCTGTAAAACGACTATAATTAGTTAATACACACCAAGTATTAAATGATATTAAATAATCACGACATACAATTCTATAATAATTATTTATATCATCATGAACTACTTGATAACCTTTTTTTACCAAATATGTAATTGCATATTTTCTTGCAGTTAATTTATAAAAATATAATCTAATAAATGCACTTTTTTCTTCAGCAAATAATTTAAAATATTTTCCATATGTAATTTCTGTTTCTGGATAAATATCTACATTAAAATAATCATTTGTTTTTTTTCCTGTTATTTCAGTATATAATTTATTATCTAACATTTTTAATTCATCTATTAGTATATTACAAAAATTTTCAGGTTTTTGATTTTTAGGAACTTGTATTTCAATAAATGGTTTAATTCCATTTAATATAACAGATGCTTTACTACCATTTTCTAAAACTCCAAATAATATAACTTTATAAACTGCTTTTGTATAATCTCCATCTTGGAGGTTTTCTTCTTTAACATCAATAGGCATAAATAAAACTTTTTTATTATATTGTTCTTTACTTCTATCAAATTCATAATTACGGCGAGATAATTCTTTTTTATACATTTCTAACTCATTATAATGGATTAACCTACCATGTAATGAATTCATTCTTATTTATATAATTATTGAATTATTCAATTTTAATATTATATATATTATACTTCTAATTACAATAGATTACTTATATAAAGAAATACCTTCTTTTCTTTCAATATTTAAATCTTGACTAATTGGTTTTACATATTTAATATTTGGATATTTTTTATAATTAGATGACCAATCATATAAATCACGAGCAGGTATTTCATTTAATTCAGGAATCCATTTTTTAACATATTCTGCATCATGATCATATCTTTTCATTTGACTTGGCATAGCAAATACTCTAAAATAATCATTACTCCATGATTCCCAAGAGGCACACCACATCCAACCACCTAAATTATTTGAATAATCATAATCACATAAATTTTGTGCAAAATATTTTTCACCCAATCTCCAATCTAATTGTAAATAAAATATTAAATACATTGCAACAATCATTCTTAACCGATTATGCATATAACCTGTTTTATTTAATTCACGCATTCCAGCATCTACAATAGGACATCCTGTTTTACCATCACACCATTTTTTAAAATTTACAGAAGATGATTTCCATTTTAATTTATTTCTTTTAGGCATAGTATGAGATAATTTAGAATAATCTAAATGAGTGTATTTATTTATATATAGATAAAATTCTCTCCATATTAATTGTCTTATAAAATCTGTATTTTTAGTAGCTAATGCTATTTCAGTTGGACTTAATACACCAAAATGTAAATATGCAGCTAAATGACTATTTCCATTTTTAATTGGTAAATCTCTATCACGTGCATAATTATTTACTTTTTTACAAAATATTTCAAGTGCATATTTTCCTGCTTTTCTTCCTGCTTTATATACAGAATCACTATCATTAAAAATATATTTATCTAAAATATGTTCAGTATTTTTATGATATTCTTTTACTTTTTTTAAATTAGGTGTTGGACATATTGTTTCTTTTTTTGTATATTGTATTGCATTATTATAAAATGGAGTAAATTTTAAATAAGGCTTATTATTTATTCTTAATAATAATGTAGAACGACAGAAAAATACATCAAGACCTTTATGAAAAATAATATTATTTTCTTTACAAAAGTTTTCAATATCATTTTCTCGTTTCATTGCAAATGGAGATACATCACCATTAATATAAATATTATCTATTTTTTTATCTTTAATTATTTTTTCTAATATTGAAATAGTTTTACCTTCAAAAAAGCATATATTTATATTTTTAGATAATTCTTTTAAACTTTGGCACATAAAATTAATAGCTCGTTTATTAATATATGGATTTGTTTTAACTTGTTCAGGTGTTAAAATAAAAATAGGATAAATAATATCATTTTCTTGGATAGAATCATATAAACATTTATTATCTTGAATTCTTAAATCACGTGTAAAAATATATATTCCTATTTTCATTATTTATATTTATAAAAATACTTTTATTATTATATATTATTACAGAACCTTTATTTAATCAATAGTTAAATTTATTAAAAATGTTTGCAAATTATATATTTAAAGAAGATATAATACCAAGTGGTTCAGAAAATGATTTACATATAATAACTACTAATATTGGTTTACCAAGATATTATGTATCAAAAACAATAAATATAGATACAAATGAAATAGTAAAATATCCATATAAAAAATATTCATTTTATAATGATGATATGGAAAGAATTGATTATTTTATGTATTGTATTAATAAATTTGTTAATAAATATTCACATATAATTTTATGTATGCAAGAAGTTGAATATGAAATTATAAAACAATTAAAGAAAGATTCAATAACAGATGAAAAAATAAAAAATTATGATATTATATATAAAACAAGTAGATTAGAAGAAACACGAAATTTAGAATATAATTTTATCCAACCTGCTAAATATAATGTTATATTATATAAAGGCGTAGAATTAATAAAAGAAGATACAAATTTATTAAATGAAATTGCAGTAAAATTAGGAACAATTAAAAATCAAAAATCTAAATATAATAAATTAATGACTCAATTAATATTAGATTCATTTGGATGGATAAGATTTAAACATATTAATAATTTTTATGATATATGTGTTGTACATAATCATTTACAACAAAATAAAGATTTAAATTATCTATCAAATAAATCGGTTTCAGATGATGATTTATGTTATATTAGTACATTTTTTGAAATATATGATTATTACAATAAAGTTATTAATAATAAAAATAATTTAAATTATATTCCAATATTATTAGGTGATTTTAATACTAAAATTTTAAATTTAGAACAATTTTTTAATATATTTAAAAATTGTATATCTTATCAACAATATAAAAAAGATCCAATCAATCAAATATATAAATATATTCTTGATATTTTAGATAAAGAAGAAAAAGATATATTAGAAGAAATATCTGATCATATTTTATTAAAAAAAACATTTGATGGTTTAATTGTTAATCCTAGATTAGTTAATATGTATAAAAATGAGATTGATATATTTGGAAGAATAGATTTAACTAAAAAGGAATCTATTAAAATAAATACACCTTATGAAATTTCAGGTAATCATATAAATTTAGGATTATATATAAGTAATAAATTAAGTTTAACTAATATGAAATACGATATTAATGAAATTAATTATGCAAAATATATAAAATTAGGTGGTAATTTATATAAAAATAAGTTTATTGAATTTATTTTAGGTTAATTGAATTGTAATCGTTTCTAATGGTCTTTGTTTAAATTTTAAGAAGTTAATAATATAATCTGTAAATATTGGAGTAAATATCCATTTTTCTTTCATAGGATTTTGAATATCCATTGCTAAAATATCTATTAATTTATCTAATTTTTTTTCAGAAATTATTAATTTAGAATTTTTACAATAAAATGCATTATTTGAAGAACATGAAATTAATATATTTGGGATTTCTGATATTTTTGGAATATTTCCAAATTGAGTTATTTTTTTAGATAATTCTTTAAGTTCCTTTTTTATTTGCTCTTTATTCATTGTTTTAAACTTATTAATTGTTAATTTATCAAAATTATATATATTTTCATCAATATATTCTAATATTTTATTTTTATCAATAAATTTAGTAATTGATTTATTTATATATTCAATAATTCTATTATAATCTTGTAATTTTAATTCATTTTGTACATTTTGTATTTTTAAATAATAATTATCAAGTAATTTAAGTATTTTATTAAAATCTTCATTTAAATTGTTTTTATTTATATTACTAATTATTTTTTTTAATTCTATTCGTAATTTATTATTTTTTTCATACAGAAATAATGTGGTAAATTCTAATAATAATAATTGATATAAATGATTTTCATAAAAACTTTCAGAAATATTTTTGACTAATGGATCTGTATGAATTGGTTCTTGTTCTGCTATTTGTTTATTAATTTCTATAATATTATAAGGCATTTTCCATATAGGGACTGATTTAATAGCAAGAGCTACTTTAGTTGAAATATCATTAAAATAATAATTAATTGAACCAAACATAAATCCAAATATATGTCCATTTGATGATGAAATCCATTTATCTATTTTAATACCTTCAATAGAAGCAGGATTAATACTTAATATCCATTTATTATAAATATTTAAAAATACATTTAAAGTTTTAAGATCCATTTTATTTTTATAAATATAAGGTTTATGATTAATATTAATATTTTTAGAGGGTGACCAATTAGTAAGAGCAACTGGTAAATAAATATTGTTTCCTTGTTTTTGTTTAATTTCAATATAATAACATTGATTATATTTATTAATATAATATGTTATAATTTCATAATTTTTAGATTGTTTAATAAACTCATTTAATGCATTAATAGTAGTATAATAATTAATAGATGTGCTTAAATTTGATGTATGAAATTGTTTAGTATATAATAATAATTTATTTAAAATATTTACAATATTATTATTAGAATTAAATAATTTTTGACTAATAATTTTAGATTTAAAATATACAATAGGATTAACCATATAAATAGGATTAACTGAATTTTCTTTAGTTAAAATAAGTAATAATTGATAAGATTCTAAATTATTTATTTCAAGTGAAGTAATTATATCTAATTTTTGATTAATTTGAAGTTCAATAAAATCACCAGGGATGGTTTCTTCTTTATGTGCATCATCTATTTTATGTTTATCTCTAAATTCTACTACAATAATATTAAAATAATAAAATAATATATCAATAAAAATTAAAGTCCAATTTATTTCAAGAAAATCTGTTTCAACTAATGTATGTGTTATAAATATTTTAGAAATAATATCATTAAATTCCTTATAATTATAAAAAATATTTAAAATTTGTCCATTTAATAAAATATTAAATAAATTAGGATTATTTAAAATTTTTTTTTTAATATTATTAATAAAATCAATTAGAGTAGTTTCTAAAGTTAATATAATAGTATTAATCATACCCATATTTTGTAAGCTTTCTAATTGTTGAGATACACCAACAATAAAATATTTATCACATTGATAACATTCTTCATCAAATCCAGCATTTTCATAAAAACTTTCATAAAATAAAGGTTCTAAAGTATTTTCTGGTAATTTACATAAACGTCCAGCTTCTATTTGTTTACCATAATTCATAATATATCTTGTTTCTACAATTATATTTTTATAACCTTTTTCATAACTATGTTCTTTAAGACATCCTTCATAAATAAGATGTTTAATATTACTTTTTTTAATATAAGATGTTTTTTTAGCACATGGAATACAATAATTTAATGGATGTTTTCCTACAATAAAATTTATATAAGGATATTTTGGATTAGGTGCATAATAATAGGCATCTGTTTTAGTTGTATAATTCCAATATTTAATTACTTTTTCTTTTTCTTTTTCAGATAATGATTTATATTCATCAATAGTAATAATTTTAGGTTGATTTGGACGCTGACATATTTTAGAATAAACTAAATTACTATTATAGCGTTTAAAATCATATAAAACTGGATCAATTTGTTTTAAAGATTTAACATTATATTCAGATAATTTTAATTTAGGTATTTTTTCTTTTGATATTAATTTTTCATATATATGTTTTAAATTAGATTGTAATAAATATAAACTTAATAAAATATATGAATATATAATATTAAATTCTTTATCCCACATACCATTCAAATTAAATTTAATATCAGTTTCTCGTAAAGAAATATTAATTGATTTATTTTTAACATATATTTGATTCCATTTATTATTAATAGATGCTTTTGTTAAATATTCATATGTATTAGATATATTTAAATATTTTTTTTGTAATAATTCACGATCTTGTTGATAATTTCCTTTCCATAAATAATATTTTAATGTAGAAATTGTTTCATCTTCATCTTCTAATATGTCATGTATTAATAATTTACCTTTACATAAATCTTGTAATATATATTTAAATAAATGTAATTCTTTGGATGTTAAATTTTTACGATAATATATTTCTGCATTAATATCAGAATATCCTACAATTAAAGGTGATATTTCTAATAATGAATATATTGGATGTATTACATTACCTTTCATATTATTAATTACTTTAATAATATTATTATTTACAAAATTACTTACTATTTTAATAGCTTCATCAAAAGTATATTCTGAATTTTCTCCCCATAAACATTTTATTAAATAATTACCATTTTCATAAAAATGTATATCAAATTTATTATATGATTTATGTTTAATTTCTTTATTATTAGATTTATGATTTTGTTTTTCAACAACCATACAACGAATTAATAATGAATTTAATGGTATAGATTGAGTTATTTCTTTTGTTGTTTTAAAAGTTTTATGCATTTCGATTCTTTGATCTGAATATAATGTAGAATATTTAATTGCTATAATCTGATCAGTTAATTCAATTTCATCAAATAAATTTCTTAATGATAATATTATTTGTTTATTATCACCATATGCATAATTATTAATTGTATTTTTTATAATTCTTATATATAAATTTTTTTCTAATTCTTTTAAAATTTTAACATCATAAGAAGTTCCTGTTTCAGTTAATGTATAAAATAAATTAAATAATTCATTTTCTTTTTCATTAGCAGATTTATGTTCTGATACTTTTGGTAATAATTCAGGAAAAATTTTAGTTAATTGATTAATATTACCATTATTATTTATATATTCATTAAAAACATCTTCTGTTAACATAGGCCAGAATAAAATAAAAAATCCATAATACAATAATTGTTGTAAATTTTTATCTTTTTCTAATTCACTTAAATTTAAATTATTTAGAAAATCTTGAGCATCATATAAATCAATAATTAATGAAGATGAATGTGTAATAAAACTTTCTAATAATTCAAAATTATCAAGTGTTTCTATATAGAAAAAATCTCTAAAAGCATAATAGTGATCCATTAATGGAATATTATTATATTTTTCTTTAATTAATATAGTATCTATTAAATTATGTCTAACTAATTTATTATTATTATAAATATTATAATATAAAGGAATAGTTTCTCCTGATTTATTTATAATAGATAAATTTTGACAGAACATTGGAATATTTAAATAAGTCCATAATTTTTCTTTTAAATCCATTGGTGTTTCTACTGACCATATTGATTGATTTATAAATTCTAATTGTACTTTATCATATTTTTTTTCAGATATAGGTATTGTTTCAATAGTTGGTTTTGTTTCAATAGTTGGTATTAGACTAATTGTATCTATACTGGATTCAAAAATATCATCAAAATTTATTTCATCACCACCTTTAATATTTAATAAATCGGTTAATGTTTTAACAAAATTTTTACCAAAATAATTATCTAATTTTGTATTTTTGTAAGAAGATTTATAATTTTTAGAAAAATCAGTTAATTCTTTTTGAATTGATGATGAAACTTTACCAACAAAAACACTTACCTTTTCTAAATTAAATATATCATTATTCCATTTCCATTTTTTAATAATAGTAACTATTGGATATATTTGTCCTTTTATCATATCTATATATAAATAATGAATTTCAATAGAAAAGATAATTACTTTTACAAAAAAGTTAATGAATTCTGTAATTTAGTAAAAATATATTGAAAATTTGAATTTTTTTTTTCATATAATATAATATAATGTTATTTGGTTATTTAATTTTACTTGTTTTTTTATTAATATGGTATTTTAATAAACAGCATAATTCACCAATTCAAAAAACAGTTAAAAGAATATCAAGTATGGCAGAAGGAAAAACACCTATTTTAGGTAATGATAATAGATATTATTATGTTTTATCTAATAAACCTAATCCAGATAGAGCTACTGAAATTATTGAAGAAATAAATGATTTTCTTATTAATTTTATTATTGCATTAAAAAATAAATATTTATATAATGAAAAAACTTGTTTTAGTGAACCAGAATTTACACCTAATAATGAATTTGTACCATATAGTAAAAGTTGTGCAATAGATGATCCATTTTCTGATTTTAGAATTCGTGCAGTATATATTTTAGTAACAAGATATCGTCCTAATTATTTAGAAGAAAATCAACCAACATCTTCTAAAGATACATCATGGGCAGAAGGAAAAGGTGATAGAATTGCATTATGTTTAAGAGAGCAACATAGTGGAAAATATGAGTTTATAGACCCTGAAATTATTAAATTTGTTGCAATTCATGAATTAACACATATTGCAGCTAATACACTTTCACATCCTTATTATTTTTGGAAAGTATTTAAATTTTTATTAACTGAAGCAAATATATTGTTAAATTTTAATTTAGTTGATTTTAGATTAAATCCAGTTAATTATTGTGGATTAAATATAACATATAATCCAGTTCATGATGATAAAATTAATATTTCTAAAAATGAAAATATGGATATTAAAGATATTTAAATAATATTCTTTCATTTAATATATACATTGATGAATACAAAAAAAAAAGATTATATAAGTATAGAAAGTGATTCTGAAGAAGAATGTGATAAAAAATTATCAGATGATGATGATTTTCCATCTATGTTTGTAAAATTATTTTCTCGTATTAATATTAAGGTAGCTATATTTATTTTTATATTAGGATTATTTTTATTTAGTGATATTTTTATTAAAAATATATTATCTTCATTTAAAGGTGCAGTTAGTGATTTAGGATATCCAACAACAAATGGAACAGTAATACAATTAATATTCTTAATAATTGCATATTTAATAGTGGATTTATTAATTCAAGGTAATTATTTATAATTCCATTCAGCTATTTTTGAATATGGTCCATTAACATAATCACCAATTTTAATTAATAGATTATATTTATCAGATATTTCTAAATCGACATGACTACCTAATTTAATCATTCCTAATCTATGACCAGCACTTACTATATTACGTGTTTCTGGTGTTGCTATTCTTCTTGCTATATAACCTATTCTTTGTGTAATTTTTACAATTCTATCTTTATCATTAATTCCCCACATTATATTTTTTACAATTGTGGTTACTGACATAGGTGTTCTAATTTGATCTATTACTCTACCAGATACTGGAAAATATTGAATATGTATATCAAAAAGTGTTAATTCAATTGCTATTTTATAAATACCATTTATATGTTCTATTTTTTCAATAGTTCCAAATGCAGGTGAATAGACTTCATCACTTTGAAAATTATAATAAGGTAAATTAATAATTGGTTCTCTATAAAACCATATCATTAATATAAATAATATAATAAATAATATAAATAACCAATATAAATTATTAAAATAATTAGTAATAATAATTCCAGCAGGAATTAGTAAAGATAATAAAGGTTCTTCTTTAAAGAAATTTAGATAGTTTATCATCTTATATATAATAGATTTAAAATTTATTTAAATTACATATATAGTGATGGTTTCAAATAATCCATTTGATTTAACAAAATTAATATCAAATGATAAATTAATTGAAAAACAAAAATATAAAGCAGATGTATATACATTAGAAGAACAAAAACAAATGTTAAAAAATTATACAAAAATACCACGTGAAAAATGGTTAGAAATACCAATTGGTTCTAATATTAGATATATTCGTAAAGATGGTGAAATGCGTAAAGGAGGATATATTCAATATATAGATCCAAATGGTCAATTTATGTCAATATCTGCTATAAATGTTTCAAATGGAAAACATTGGAAATTACCATTAAATGGTGTTCAAGAAATATGGAAATATACAGGAGAAACATTAAATAAAGATATATTACCAAATAAACCAGATGATACACAAGAAATTATATTATCTTTAAAAGAAGAGATTAGACAACTTAAAATAGAAATTCAACGAGTAATGAATCAACAAAAACGTATAATTAAAAGTATTGGTGTAAATGCAGTTAGATTAGATAGAATTGAAAATCGTGGTAGATAATATTTAAAATAGTAGTATATAATTAAAAAAAAAATTGAATTTTTTTATTATATAATATCAATAAATGTCTTCTCTTTCCAATAAGGGTAAACGCAAAAGCAACAGCATGGATCTTTCTAACAAAGATACGTTGATTTTAAGGATCAATACAGATAATTCGGCGGAATATGATCCAAAGGCAAAACCAACAAACGCATCCAATTTGGAATATGATCCAAAGGCAAAACCAACAAACGCATCCAATTTGGAATATGATCCAAAGGCAAAATCAGTTAGTCCTACTAACTATGTTGATACAACTGTTTCAGATAATTTTTCATTCAATAATTACCATATGTGGTAAATGAACCAATCATTTAAATTTGAAAATGATTGAAAAAAAATTTTTTTTATACTATTGTATTATAATAATAATGTTATATAGATAAAAATGTCAGTAGATATTCAAAAATTAATTTCAAATAAAAATTATAATGATGCGCTTAATTTATTAAATACATTTACATCAAATGATATATTAGAAAATGATAAAAATATTTGTAATAAATCTTTAATATATTATTTATTAAATAAATATGATATGGCAAGAGATATTATTTTAAAAAGATTAGATGATAATAAGAATATATATCCAAGATTATATTATCGTTTAGCAAAAGCATATGAAGGATTACAAGAATATGAATTAATGTGTTCGGCATATGAGAATATGATAAATTTACTTCCAGAATCAGAACAAATAAAAACATTAACTCATATGCAAGATTATTATAATAAAGATATTAATTATATGCGTCAATGGATTATTACATCAGGAGGTGTAATTAATAATGTTAATATTGAATATTATGATGTAGATTATCGTGGTATGAAAATATCATCACCAGTTAAACCAACTGAACCAATTATTCAAATACCATGGTCTTGTATAATTAGTTTAAATGATTCAATTAAGCATAATCCATATAATAAAAAAATAGTTGAAGCAGGTCTTAAACTTAATTCAAATCATTCATATATAGCACTTGAATTATTATATATTAAACAAAATCCAGAAAATCCTAAAAATAATTATGTTAGATGTTTACCAAAATATTTTGATAATGTACCAATTAACTTTACTATTGAAGAGTTATTAAAATTAGAGGGTTCTTATTCATTAGTAAAAATTTTACAAAAATTATTTATATTACAATTAGAATATCAACAAATTAATAACATATTAGATAATGCATTTTCATTTACAGATTTTGTATGGGCAAGAACTGCTGTAATAACAAGAGTATATGCAGTTAAAAAAAATGGTGAGGCAGATACTGTATTAGTTCCTTTTGCAGATATGGCAAATCATGAAACACCACCAAATACTAAATGGGATTTTAATGATAAACTTCAAATGTTTATTGTTGAATCAGAAAAATATTTAAAATATGGAGATATTTTATATGAAACATATGGATATAAATGTAATTATAGATATTTTGTTAATTATGGATTTACTGTTCCAAACAATAAAGATGAGGAAGTTTCTATTATTTTTAACTTTTTATATAATGAACAAATTAAAAATTATATTAATAGTATTTTGGAATATCCAAATAAGAATATAACTATTCGTGAATTATTTATAGAAAAAATATATAATACTACAAGTAAAGAGACTATACATTTTTTATTAACAGAACCTATGGTTTATCAAATTGGTTATACATATAATGATGTTATTAAAAAAATGTTTAAAGATTTTCGTAATAATAAAGATATGTCAATTGAAACTGAATTAATTATTCATCAAATTATATTTAGATTAGCATCAGAAATGTTATCTAATTTTATAACAACAAAAGAAGAAGATGAAACATTACTTAAGCAATATGATTATAATTTTAATTTAAGAAATACTTTAATTATGAGAATTAGTGAAAAATCAGTATTAGATTTTTGGATTACATTATCTTCACATATTATTGAAATATTACAATCACCTAAATTAGATAGTAAATCATTTAAAAAACTTAATAAAAAAATGGGAAAATATTTAGGATTTAAAACATTTGGACCATATATTGCAGAACTAATAAAATTAAAATAAATATTGATTAAAATATTATTTTTTTTTAATAAATATAATAGTATGGATATTTTAAAAAATAAGTTAATTAATACAAAATTATTTTTAAATAAGTCAGGATTATCAGATGAATATAAAAATAATATTTATGAAATTGAAAAACAGTTAAATAAAAATATAGATATATTTCAAATTAAAAGATTAATATCACAATTAGATGATATTATAAATAAAATAAATATCCAAAAAAAACCAGTAATTATTATAAATGAATATGATTATACTAATAATTATTCTTTTAGTGGTGGTGATGATATAAAACATGATGATTATAAAAAAAAAATAGAAGATTTAGAAAGTAAAATAAAATTAATAGAAATTGAAAAAAAAGAATTAGAAAAAAAACTAACAAAAGTTGAATATGAAAAAAAAGAATTAGAAACAAAATTATCAGATTATGCAGATAGTGAAATTAAAGAAAAACTAGCAGAAATTAATAGATTAAAATATGAAATAGAAGAATTAAAAAATAATATTAAAGATAAAGAACATAAAATAGAAGAATATTTACTTGATTTATCCAGATGTAGAGAAGAATTAAAAAAATGTAATGAAGAAAATACACGTTTAAAATCAGAATTAGATATGATAAAAGAAATTTTAAATAAAGTTAATATATTAGATAGTAAAATAGAAGATATTCAAAATAAAATTAATACATTAGATTTTTTAGAAGATAAAAAAGTTATTAATCCTATATTAGACAAAATTAATATATTAATAGATGAAAAAAAAATATTTGAAGATAAAAAAGTTATTAATCAAATATTAGAAAAAATTAATATATTAATGGATGAAAAAATAGTTTTATCTGAAAAAATAAATATATTATCTAAACAAATAAGTGCATTAGAATATGAAATAAAAAAACATATAGATGAAGCAAAACATATAGATGTAGATGGTTTAAAAAAGCAAATAGATGATTTAAAAAGAGAAAAAGAATTATTACAAAATCAATTAAAGGAAAAAGATATATTATCTAAACGAATAAATGAATTAGAAGATGAAATAAAAAAACATATAGATGAAGCAAAACATATAGATGTAGATGGTTTAAAAAAGCAAATAGATGATTTAAAAAGAGAAAAAGAATTATTACAAAATCAATTAAAGGAAAAAGATATATTATCTAAACGAA
>Ga0315904_10001125_pt1 | contig 42286 bp, 36 predicted proteins | sample LakEriMetagenome_6_FD_203529 | JGI IMG/M metagenome (GOLD analysis project Ga0315904, IMG submission 203529) | Freshwater fungal communities from buoy surface, Lake Erie, Ohio, United States - Buoy 12 MA120 | ecosystem: Environmental > Aquatic > Freshwater > Lake | place: USA: Lake Erie, Ohio... | reverse complement strand
GCCTCAAAACCAGCTCACCATCCTTCGCGGTGAGACTGACCTCGGTGCCGGCCCCCACCCCCACCTCCTCAGCTAAGCCGCGTGGAATCCTCACGCCAAGGCTGTTTCCCCACTTCTGAACCTTCGTTTGCATGCTCCGGTGGCGGCTATACGATGACTATACCACTTTTTGCCTCGGCAGCCATTGACCCATCTCTCTAACGCTCCAGATCAGAAGCGGGCAAGAATCCCTGCATCGCCCCCATCCCACGCACCCGTCTTCTGGATCTTGATGTTAGGCCAAGCACTATTCCGTTCCCCTGGATAAAAGAATTCCAGTGATTACAAGCCTGACAGAAGACTGATAATGATCGATGTGAACCTATTCAATGCCCTTGAGTCTGTTGACGTCTGACATGGTCTTCTGATGAATCCATTCGCGCGATACGCCTTTACTTACTACAAAGTCTTCAAGTTCTTCTGCAATCAATCTTTGCAGCCTCTTGGCATCCTCGGAAAACTTGTTAAGCCTCTCTAGAAGCCTACGTCGCTCACTGTTGAGATATAGATCGTCGCCATTCTCGTGCAATGACCTGTGTACAAGCCAATCTCGTTCTAACTTGAAAGCCTCGAGCATGGTTAACAGTTCTGGATCAAGTACTTGTCTATCTTTTGCGAACCGAATGGAAGATCCAAGCGTATTTCTTCGATGCTTGGAAAGCAGGAACTTTGCATTCTCAGCGCTAGTTCCACCTCTGTCTTTGATCTCCGCCTTAATAGTAATATATGTACTTAGAGCGTCTTCGACATGTTGAAGGTGCCAAATACCTGAACCAATGAGCTTAAAGAATACTAGAAGCTCCTCTGCGTTGATTTGTCGCCGCTCGTTACTCATAAGGACCTAATGAACCGGGTCAGAAACAGGCGAGACTGAATCATGATAGCATCCGCCGCCGCCACTCTTTACATTCCGGGTGATAGACACCTAGGCAATTGTTGATAGGATAAAATGTGGGATAGCATTAGAAGTATGCACTCCAGAACTCTGTCTGTGGTTTGGCATTGGTAATTTGATTTAGCCACGTGATGACGGCCTGCAATTCTGCATTCACTAAGTCAATTGGGATATCTCCGCTGCGCCACGATGTCCAAAGGTATTCAATGAGATCTTGGAGAATGCTTGGTGGGTATATGGAATCATTGCGAAGGATCTCCTCAAGTTTCTCACCGGACCATGCAGGGTCACGATTCTCCTGCCACGTGCAGATAGCAATTCGAGGAGGCAGTTTAATCGTTAGGGTGTCACGCTCAAAATCAAATACGTAGGTGTCGTTATGGCCCCATCGAGGGGAGTAGATCTCAGCAGAGAAGGTGGGCACGTCAGCTCTGAGGAAAGTAACCTCGATTATAATCCCCAAAATCGAGCAGGACCGTTGGTCGTACTGCCTAACTTCTATTTGGGCGGATCCGCCTAAGTCGCAACGAACCCCCCGGCTGTCCGCCTAAGTTGCGGCACTCGCCCGGCAGCTAGGCGGCAGAAGTACTGCGACACAATGGATCTTACACCTCAGGTTCCAACGCTGGTGCATCTTAGGCGGACCCGCATAAGATGTGTTCATTATGTCACAAAGGAGTGCAGGGGGCACCTCAGAGACGTAATACCAAAGGGTCGTCTGATTGATCCACTTTGCCATGAGAAGTGTGCGGATAGAGCCGAAACCGCTATCGAAATGTGATGAAGATAGCGCGATTGCATAGATATAAGTGGCCTGACTTGTCAATCCTTCGAACGAATAAGGATCGATCGTGCGCAGCCACAATCTATCCGCAAAAGGACCAGCCTGCAACTCTAGAGACTGGAGAATACCGCAGAAAGATCGGGTCGTTTTATGGATCTGTTTCCGCTTTGCGGTAGGGTCTTTGTCTGGGACAAGAGACAAGGGAATGAGCCTATCTCTCATGTCGAAACATTGGCGTACAACAAGGCAACAGGCTGCCTTCCGCGCTGAAAGATGGCCTGAACGGTCTGATTTGCTTTAGCGATAGAAATCTCTTCCCGCTCAGAGGGCCTACCTCAGCAGAGAAGTGGCTGGTGTTTCGCCCGCACCGCCAGGATCGTCATCGCCGCGCCGCGGTGCGGACAACAGACCGGTGTTCTGGGTTTTGGCACAACGGGTGGCGAGAGCACAACCCTCAGCAGGAGCTGGAGCAATCGCACCAGCTGCTTGGCCAGGCTGTGCGGGAGGCCGTCATCCCTCGCCCCGCGGAATCGATGTCGTAACGCTAAGTGAGTGTTTTCCGACACCCACCGCATTGCTCCCTCTGCTATCTGAGAACCACTCCCGCCCGAACACGCAAAAGGAAAGCACCGGATTCCCGGCTCACCCCAGCCTCTGTTCAACGCTTGCCCCGCTGACGGATGAAATCACCTTGTCAGCCCATACCCAGCCCCCGGATCCTCCCCTCCAACCACTCCGCTGAGGCCGGCGCCAGCAGCACTCCGTTGCGGTAATGGGCGGCCGCGATCAACAGGCCCGCTTCGATCTCCTGGTGCACTGGCGCCGGTTGGTCCATGGGCTTGCAGCGCAGGCCTTGCCACTGGCGAGACACCTTCGCCTCCCGCAGCCAGGGCGGCGCGTCGCCCCCCAGCTGGCGCAGCTCCGCCAGGGCCGCCGCGCCCGCCCGTTCGCCGGTCTCCAGGGTGGCCCCCAGCCACAGGCGGCGGCCGCCAGGGAGATCCGGCCGTGGCACCAGATTCACCCCGCGCCACACCACCACCCCCGGCCAGCTCCAGAGCGGATCCGCCGCCAGCTCCAGCTCCAGCGCCTGCCCCAGCACCGGCTCCAGGGGCAGGGCATGGCCCAGCCCCGCCAGCAGGGGGCCGGTGCCCAGCCCGAGGGCCAGCACCAGCCAGTCGGCCTCCAGCACCCCACCACCCGCCAGGAGCAGCCGCCAACGCCCCCCTCCCCGATGCCCCCGCTCCACGGCCACCGCGGCCTCCGCCACACAGGTGGCTCCTGCCCGTTGGGCTTCCAGCAGCAGGGCCTCCAAAAGCGGCCCTGGATCGAGCTGGCCATCCTCTGGGGAGAGCAGGCCGCCAAGGGGGCCAGCGGGAAGGGAAGGGTGGAGCGCCTCCAGCTCCTCCGGGTCCAGCCGCCCCATGGCAATCCCCAACCGCGCCCGATCGGCCGCGAGCCGCTCCTGCCGGACGAGCTCATCGGCGGTGGCGGCCAGCAAGAGCAGCCCCCGGCGCCTCGGCAATTGGTGGCCCCGCCCCTCCAGCTCCGGGAGCCACTCCTCCCATAGCGCGTGGCTCCGTTGGCGCAGCCGCCAGGCCCGGCCGCTGGAGCGGTGAAACACCCGGGCCATCAACACCCCCAGGGCGGCCTCGCTGCCGCTGGAGGGGCACCCGGCCCCGGGTTGGGCGGCCAGGGCCGGATCCACAAGGGTCACCGAATGGCCCCCTTCCGCCAGGCGCCAGGAGGCCGCGCGGCCGATGATTCCTGCCCCCACCACCATCACCGCCGCCATCGCCGGCGCCCGGACCGGATGAGGCGGGGCGGCGACCTACACCTGCTTCAGGGCTTCTTGCACTGGCTGGGGCAGGATCTGGGCGTAGAGCCCGAAGCTGCTGGCCACCTTGATGTAGCCCTTGCGCAGGGCGTCGCCATCCTGCAGGCGGGCGGCCTCATCGAGATCCGCCAGGGCGGCCTTCAGATTCTCGGCGCGCTTGTTGGCCTCCTTCTGGTCGGCGGGCAGGAGGCGTTGATTGATGTACAGCATTTGGCGCCCCACCTCCTGCATCGGACCGTGGATCAGGTTGCGGGTGAAGGTCCAGTCGCGCTTGTTCACCAGGCTGGCCAGCTCGGGGAGCCGGTCGCGAGCGGAGAGGAAGCCTTCGGCCTGGCGGGTGATCGCCGCGATGTCATCCGGGCTGAGCACGGGAGCCTTCGCCTGGCCGCCGTCGCAGGCCGCCAACGACACGCTCAGCAGCGTGGCCACCGCCAGGGCCATCAGGCCGCGGAGGAAGCGCCGCAGGCGCTCAAGGGGCCTGGCCAAGGGGAGCGGGGAAAGGCTGGCGACGGCCATGGAACGGCACGGATGCTGGCAGGGCGACTGTACCGAGGCCCCTGGCGGGGGCGGGCCGGTTCGCGAAAGGCTGTAACCGCTTGCCACCCACCCCCTCACCAGCCCTGCTAAAACGTAGCGAGTATGAGTTAGGAACTGGTCCGATGCGTCTCGCCACCCTTCCGTTGGCCTCCATCCGCCGACCCCTTCAGCGCAGCCTCGATGAGGCCAAGGTGGCCGATCTGATGGCGTCCATCGCCTCGGAGGGCCTCAAGGAGCCGATCGATGTGCTGGAGGTGGATGGCCAGCTCTGGGGATTCAACGGCTGCCACCGGGTGGCCGCCCACGAACGCCTCGGCCTCACCGCGATTCAAGCCAGGGTGCGCCGGGCTCCCGCCGAAACCCTCCGGCTCCATCTCCGCTGAGGGGGCTGACGCCTCCCCTCACCCTGGATAGGTTGAACGGGGTCGCGTCGCCGAATCCATGCGATCGCCCACAGCGATCCTTCAAGTGATCTGCCCCGACCGCCCGGGCCTGGTGAGCGAGCTCTCCGGCTGGGTGGCCATGAATGGCGGCAACATCCGCCATGCCGATCACCACACCGACGCCCGCGTCGGGGTGTTCCTCAGCCGCATTGAGTGGTCGCTGGAGGGTTTCGGCCTGCCTCGGGAGGCCATGGCCCCGGCGGTCGAGGCCCTGGCTCGCCGTCTGGGGGGTGAGGGGGAGCTGCATTTTTCCGATGAGATCCCCCGGGTGGCGATTTTCGTGAGCCGCCAAGACCACGTGCTGTTGGATCTGCTCTGGCGCACCCGCTCCGGCGAACTGCCGATGACCGTGCCCCTGGTGATCAGCAACCATCCCGATCTGCGGGCGATCGCGGAGGATTTCGGCGCAACCTTTGTTCACCTTCCCATCGCCGCCCCAACCCGGACGGAGGTGGAGGACCGTCAGCTGGCCCTGCTGGAGGAGCACCGCGTCGCGATGGTGGTGCTGGCCAAATACATGCAGGTGCTGAGCCCCCACTTTTTGCGGCGTTTTGACGCCGTGATCAACATCCACCACTCCTTCCTGCCCGCCTTTCAGGGCGCCCAGCCCTATCACCGGGCCTGGGAGCGGGGAGTGAAGTTGATCGGCGCCACGGCCCACTACGTCACCGAGGAACTCGACGGGGGGCCGATCATCCAGCAGGTCACCATGCCCGTGAGCCATCGCGACGAGGTGGACGACCTGGCGCGCATCGGTCGCGACGCCGAGCGCCTCGCCCTGGCCCGGGCCGTTCGCCTCGTGCTCCGCCGCCAGGTGATGGTCTACGGCGGGCGCACCGCTGTGTTTGATTGAAGGCATCTCTGGGGCAGGGATGCCGCTTCGTTTGATCCCTCGGGAGCTGAAGGAGCGCTTGGCCCGGGACCGGCCCCCCGGGGCCAGCGCCTTGGGTTGGGCCTGTTTCCAGGTGGGTCTGGTGCTGCTGGCCAGCAGTGCCCTGTTGGCCGGGCTGTGTCTGTTGGTGGCCCTGATCCTGGGGAGTCGAGGCCGGGAACGGCCCTGGACCGATCCCGCCACCGTCGTGCTCCTGCTGGCGTCCCTCCTGATGGCGATCGGCGCGGCGGGGGCCTACAGCGGCTGGCTGGCCTGGGTGGGTTTGGGCAACTGGTTGCCCTTCTTCTGGGCGTTTTGGGGGTTCCAGCCCTATCTGGCCACCCCGGAGGCCCGCCGTCGCGTGGGCTGGATGCTTGTGGCTGGCACGGTGCCGGTGGTGGTGACGGGCTTGGGCCAGCTCTGGCTGGGCTGGAGTGGACCCCTGCAGGCCTTGGGCGGGGCGATCATTTGGCACCTCAAGGCCGGCGGCAACCCCCCGGGCCGCTTGGCCGGCCTCTTCGACTACGCCAACATCGCTGGCGGTTGGCTGGCCCTGGCCTGGCCCTTCACCCTGGCCGCCCTCGTGGGGCCAGGCCTCACGCGCTCCGGTCGGGCCCTCACCCTGGCGATGGCCTCCGCGGTGGTGACAGCCGTGCTGCTCACCGATTCCCGCAACGCCTGGGGAGCCCTGGTGCTGGCTCTTCCCTTGGTGCTCGGGGTGTCCAGCTGGGCCTGGCTGCTGCCTCTCCTGGTGGTGGTTCTGGCTGTCGTCACTGCCGCCACCCTGCCCGGGGTGCCCGAGGCGCTCCAGAATCCCGCGCGGCAGCTGGTGCCAGAAGCCATTTGGAGTCGCCTCAGCGATCTGCGATACAGCGGCCAGAGACCCCTGGCCATCACCCGCCTGGCCCAGTGGGGCACCGCTTTGGGCCTCATCGCCGAGCGCCCCTGGCTCGGCTGGGGGGCCGCCGCCTTCAGCCTCATCTACCCGCTGCGCACCGGCCACTGGCATGGCCACCCCCACAACCTGCCCATCGATCTGGCCCTCAGTCATGGCCTTCCGGTGGCCGTTCTGGTGGTGGGGCTGGTGCTGGTTCTCCTCCTACGCGGCGCCCAGAGGGGCATGCTGGGCGCTGGCCTCTTTGATCGCGCCTGGTGGACCGCCACCCTGGTGCTCATCGTGCTCCATGCCACCGACATCCCGATGTACGACAGCCGGATCAATGTGGCCGGTTGGGTGCTGATCGCTGGCCTGCGCGGTTTTCTCCGCTCCTAGGGCCTCCCGCTGATGGCGCCAGAGCGTGCCTTTCGGCAGGCCACTGGCCAGATGCTCCCAAGGCAACACCCGCTCCTCCGTCCAACGCCCCTCCACCAGCTCTTTCCAGGGGGGTGGGGGGGGAAGCGGGAGGGGAGTCTCCACCTCCTGGGCCAGCACGGCGCGGTACGCCCGTTTCCACCCCCCCAGGCTGTCCTGTTGGCCCCGCACCGCCGCCAGCACCGGGGCCAGGCGCCGGTCGCCGCGGGAGAGCAGGGTTTGGATCACGCTCCAGGAATAACTTTCCGGCCGCAACACAATCCCTTTGGGCTGGAGTCGTCGCGCCAACCGCCGCAGCCGTTGTTCCGCCTCCGGCCGCAGGCCTTGCCATTGAAAAGGGGTGTGGGCCTTGGGCACGAAGCTGCTCACTCCGAGGGTGAGGCGCAGGCCTGGCGTGGCGCGCTTCAGCTCGAGGAGCAGATCGGCGGTGGCCTCCACATCGGCGTCCTCCTCCGTGGGGAGTCCAACCATGCCGTAGAGCTTCAGGGCCTGCAGACCCCCTTCCCGGGCCAGGCGGGCGGCGGTGAAGATCTCTTGGCGGTCCAATTTTTTGTTCACCACGGCCCGCAGCCGATCACTGCCGCTCTCGATGGCGATGGTGAGGGAGCGACTGCCCCGGCTGGCCAGAATCCGACTCAGTTGGGGGGTCACCGTGGCGGCCCGCACCGAGCTCACGCTCACCCGCACGTCGGCGAACCGCTCCTGATCAAGCCAGCCCAGCAGATCAGCGAATTGGGGATGCTGGGTGACGGAGGCCCCCAGCAGGCCCAGCCGCCGGGTGACCGCCAGCCCGGTCTCCACCGCCGGGATCAGGCCATCCTCCAGCTCGGCGGGGCGGAAGGGCAGGGTGAGATAGCTGGCCAGGCAGAAGCGACAGAGTTCAGGACAGCTGCGCGCCACCTCCACCATGTGGATGGAGGGCCAGGCGGCCTCCGGTGTGATCACCGTGGAGTGGCTCAGGGTGTTGCCCCGCCAGATCCGCCGCGCCACCGTGGCCGGGATCCCCGCCTCCACCGGGCCGATCGCCTCCAGCTGGCCGTCGGCGCCATAGGTGGGCCCGTAGAGGGAGGGCACATACAGCCCTGGCACCCGGGCCAGGGCCCGCAGCCGCTCCGCCCTGGGGGCCGACCCGCACGCTCTCAACGCCTCCACAAAATCGGGGAGCAACCCTTCCCCGTCACCCAGGAGCACCACGTCCAGAAAAGGTGCCAAGGGCTCAGGGTTGGCCGTCAGCACCGGTCCGCCACCGAACACCAGCGGATCCCCCTCCCCCCGCTCGATGGCCCAAAGGGGGATGCGCTCTTGTTCGAGGAGATCCAACAGCACCGGCGCGTCGAGCTCCCAGCTCAGGGAGAGACCGAACAGGTCGAGAGCTCTCCCCTGACCGCCGCGGCCGCCGTGGGGGGGATCACCGCAATCGGTGAACAGCCGCCGCACATTCACGTCCGAGCGACTGGCCAGGGTGGCCCACACCACCTGGTAGCCGAGGCTGGTGATGCCCACGGCGTAGGTGCTGGGGAAGGCCAGCACCATCTTCAGGGCATCCGCCCGGGGCGACGCTGGTGAGAACAGCAGGGTTTCCTGGTTCAGTGCGGATTCGCCCCGGACGACAACAGATCCGACCAGTCTCTCCGCTGGGAGGACGGATCGGGCGCGCCTACTTGGCCAGCAGGGCGCTGAGGGGGCCGATCAGGCCGCTGATGGCGGAGCCGGCGTTGGCCGCGGTGGGAGTGGAGCCAGGGGCGAAGGTGTTGAGCACAAGGTTGGCGGCGGTGTTGATGGCGGGCCACTTGTCACCAGCGATCGGCTGGATGATCGGCGCGGCGGTGGTCCACAGGGCCTTGAAGCCACCCATGCTGGCGATGGCGGCGGCGATGTTGCCCGCCTTCACCTCACCCTCGCTCTTCTTCAGCAGATCCATCACGGGGGCGACGGCGGGGCCCAGAGCGGCCTGGCCGGTGGCCGTGGCGGCGGTTTTGGCGGCCTCCCCAACGGCGCCCGCGCCTTCCTTGGCGGCCTGGCCCATCGCTTCTCCGGTCTGTTGGGCGGCTTCCTTGGTGGAGCTGCCGCAACCGGTGAGGCTCAGGGAACCGGCGATGGCGAGGGCCAGACCGGCGGAAAGAAGGCGACCACCCACGAGGAGGGAACGCGCCATGGCGATCAGTAAATCAAATGACCCAGAAAGAGTACGGGCTTTTAGTGGGGCTGGGCGTTTCTAAAGATTGACGTAATCATTGTTACCAACTTCTTCGGCCTCAAAAATCTTCAGGCCAAAAAAAACGGTGCTTGAGCACCGTCGCGTTCTCCTTTGGAGATGGGTTTGAGGGGCACCGGGGGCCGCGGCCCCCGGATCGCCAACGCCTGGCTCAGAAACGCCTAGCTCAGAAGGGCGGTGAGGGGGCCGATCAGGCCTTTGAGGGCGCCCAGGGCGTTGTCCTTGCTGGGGGCGGTGTCGCCACCGAAGGTGTTGAGCACCAGCTTCACGCCCTTGTCGATCACGCCGTAGTTGTTGCCGGCGGCCAGCTTCACCACGGGGGCGGCGGTCTCCCAGAGGCCCTTGAACTTGGACATGGTGCTGGTGGCGGCCGGGATGTTGTCGGCCACCACTTGCTTCTGGGTGGTGTTCAGCAGGTTCACCACCGGGGTGAGCACGGATTTCAGCTGTTCATTGCCCGTGAGGTCGGCGGCTGTCTTGGCCACGTTCACGGCGGTGCGGGCCGCGTTGGTGGCATCGCTGGTGGTGACGCCGGAGCAGGCGGCCAGGTTGAACGCCAGAACCACAGCCACGCCGAGGACCACAAGGCGGCGCAGCGGGGCGAGCCATCGCTGGAGAGTGGAAGTCATGCGAGGAGAAGGAAAACAGACGGGAACCTCTTGAACGTAGAGAACCCTGGCCCGAGGCCTCCACGGCTTTGGAAGTTCTTTATGGATCTGACGAGATTCTGACGGTGCTCACACCTCCGCCAGCACCTTGGCTTCGTCCTCGGCGCTCAGCACCCGGCCGCTGTCCTCGAAGCCGTCGATCTGGTCAAAGTTGAGGTAGCGATACAGCTCCGCTCCATAGGGATCGATCTTTTCCGCGGCGATGGCCAAGTACTCCCCTTTGGTCGGGATGCGGCCCAGCTGCGCACAGACGGCGGCCAGCTCGGCGCTGCCCAGATACACCTGGGCGCCGTTGCCCAGGCGGTTGTTGAAGTTGCGGGTGCTGGTGGAAAACACCGTGGTGTTGTCCTCCACCCGGGCCTGGTTGCCCATGCACAGGGAGCAGCCCGGCATCTCCATGCGAGAGCCGGCGGCTTCGAAGATGGCGTAATAGCCCTCCTCCTTGAGCTTCTCCTCGTCCATGCGGGTGGGCGGGCACACCCAGAGGCGAGCGGCGTTCTGGCCCTGGCCCTTGAGCACCGTGGCCGCCGCCCGGTAGTGGCCGATGTTGGTCATGCAGGAGCCGATGAACACCTCATCAATCCGATCGCCGGCCACCTCGCTCAGGGTTTTGACGTTGTCGGGATCGTTGGGGCAGGCCAGGATCGGCTCGGTGATTTGATTGAGATCGATCTCGATCACGGCGGCGTATTCGGCGTCGGCGTCGGCCTCGAGCAGCACCGGATCAGCCAGCCAGGCCTCCATCGCCTTGATGCGCCGCGCCAGGGTGCGGGCGTCGCCGTAGCCCCGGGCGATCATGTTTTTCAGCAGGGCCACATTGCTGCGCAGGTATTCACTCACGGTCTCCACGCTCAGCTTGATCGTGCTGCCGGCGCAGGAGCGCTCGGCGGTGGCGTCGGTGAGCTCAAAGGCCTGCTCCAGTTTGAGATCGGGTAGCCCCTCGATCTCCATGACGCGGCCGTTGAACACATTCTTCTTGCCCTCCTTGGCCACCGTCAGCAGCCCCCGCTGGATCGCCACGTGGGGGATGGCGTTCACCACATCCCGCAGGGTCACGCCCGGTTGCAGGGAGCCGGAAAACCTCACCAGCACCGATTCGGGCATGTCGAGCGGCATGGCGCCAATGGCCGCGGCGAAGGCCACCAACCCGGAGCCCGCCGGAAAGGAGATGCCCAGGGGGAAGCGGGTGTGGCTGTCGCCTCCGGTGCCCACGGTGTCGGGCAGGAGCATGCGGTTGAGCCAGCTGTGGATGATGCCGTCGCCGGGTCGCAGGGACACCCCGCCCCGGCTCGCCATGAAGTCGGGGAGTTCGGCGTGGGTCTTGAGATCCACCGGCTTGGGATAGGCGGCGGTGTGGCAGAAGCTCTGCATCACCAGATCGGCGCTGAAGCCCAGGCAGGCCAGCTCCTTCATCTCATCGCGGGTCATGGGCCCGGTGGTGTCCTGGCTGCCCACGGTGGTCATCAGCGGTTCACAGCTGGTGCCGGGGCGCACGCCCGGCAGGCCGCAGGCTTTGCCCACCATCTTTTGAGCCAGGGTGAAGCCCTTGCCCGTGTCGGCCGGCGCCACCGGGCGGATGAAGAGCTCGCTCGGGGGGAGCCCCAGCAGGCTTCGCACCTTGTCTGTCAGGGAACGGCCGATCAGCAGGGGGATGCGGCCGCCGGCCCGCACCTCATCGGTGATCGTGCTGGGCTTGAGGGTGAAGCGGGAGAGGATCTCCCCGGCGTCGGGCTCGCCGGCGGCCCGCTCGATCGTGCCCGCGTAGGGGCGGATCGTGATCACATCGCCGCTTTTGAGCTGGGTCACGTCGCACTCGATCGGTAAGGCGCCGGAGTCCTCGGCGGTGTTGAAGAAGATCGGCGCGATCTTGCCCCCCAGCACCACTCCGCCTCCGCGCTTGTTGGGCACGTGGGGGATGTCGGCGCCGGTGTGCCAGAGCACGGAGTTGATGGCCGATTTGCGGGAGCTGCCGGTGCCCACCACATCGCCCACATAGGCCACGGGGTGGCCCTTGCCCTTCAGCTCGGCGATCAGCTCCAGGCCGCCGGGCATGCGGGTTTCCAGCATCGCGGCGGCGTGCAGGGGGATGTCGGGCCGGGTGGTGGCGTGGGTGGCCGGCGAGAGGTCGTCCGTGTTGGTCTCCCCGTCCACCTTGAACACGGTGACGGTGAGCTCGGCGGGCAATTCGGGCTTGGAGGTGAACCACTCCGCGGCGGCCCAGCTGTCGACCACCTGTTGGGCATGGGGATTGCTGGCCGCCAGCTCCAGCACATCGTGGAACGCGTCGTAGACGAGCAGGGTGCGGCTCAATCCGGTGGCCGCGGCTTTGGCGATCGCCTGGTCGGCGCTGGACAGCAGCTCGATCAAGGCGCCCACGTTGTAGCCGCCGATCATCGTGGCCAGCAGACTCACCGCCTCCACGGGGCTCACCAACGGGCTGTGGGCCTGGCCCTGGGCCACGGCGCTCAGCCAGCTGGCCTTCACGTAGGCGGCCTCATCCACCCCCGGCGGGATGCGTTCGCTGAGCAACTCCAGAAGAAAGGCCTCCTCCCCGGCGGGGGGAGCCTCCAGGAGCTGGGTGAGGGCCTGGGTTTGGCTGGGGGTGAGCGGCAGGGGAGGGATCCCCAGGGCCTCCCGTTCCGCGGCGGCGGCGCGATAGGTCGGCGGCAGGTCGGCGGGGGGCAGGGGGGAGGCGCTCATCTCCTTCCGATACACGCATGAGGGATCATTCTCCGTGCTGGTTGGGCCCCCCTAGGTGGCAATGGCGACGGTTGGGGCAGGTTCGGTTGGGAAGGGGGCCTGGGCCAGCAGCTCCGTCACCGCCAGGGGCGTGGCGCCTCCAGGGCCCAGCGCGCGGGTGGCGCGGCATCCCGCCTGGGCATGGTCGAGGGCGGCCAGGGCCAGCCAGCTGGCGTCCGGTTCCCCAGGCGCCAGACCATGGCCATCCCTGGCGCCCAGCCCCGCGATCACGCGGGCCCCCATCCCAGCCGCGTAGCCCGCCAGCCCATCCCCCAAGCCGGCCCGGGCCGCGGCGCCGCGGGCGTCCATGAGCTGCCAGCGGCGGCCATCCGGAGCGGCGATCACGCTCCTGGCCCCCTTGAGCAGCACGGCGACCCCGGAATCGCGGGCCGCCTCAGCGGCGGCCTCCAGGGGGGGCAGCTCCGCCAGGGCGGGCCAGAGCCGCCTGAATTCACCCGCGTGGGGCGTGAGCCAGGTGGGCCCCGCTCGCCCCCTCAGCCAGGCTGGGCTGATCCGGTTCAGGCCATCCGCGTCCACCACCAGCAGCCCGGCAAAGGCGCGGAGCGCGCACCACCAGGGTTCAAGCTCCTCCGCTCCGCCAGGGACCGCTGGTCCCGGACCCAGCCCGGGCCCCACCAGCACCGCGTCCAGCCGGTCGAGGCCCCCCGCCGCCAAGCGCCTCTCCTCCAGCACCACGTGGGGCAGCACCATCCAGAGGTGTTCGGCCACCCGGGCGGGCACCCGGGCCCGCAGGCTCCCGACCCCGGAGGCGGTGGCTCCGGCCAGGGCCAGATGGGCGGCCCCCCGGTAGGGGGCGCTGCCGGCCACCACCAGCAGCCGTCCCCGCTCGTACTTGCCCGCGGCGGGCTCGGCGGCGGGCCTGGGGGCCATCGCCGCGTCGTGCGCCGCGCGGCCAGGTCCGCCCAGGCCCAGGGGTTGGTCGGGCGGCAGTTGGGCGAGCAGGGCCCGGGGGAGCCCCAGATCCACCCGCTCCAGCTGGCCCACCCAGCGCAGGGCGGAATCCTGCACCAACCCCCGCTTCCACAGGCCGACGCAAAGGGTGAGATCGGCCCGGGCCGCCCGCTGGCCGAGGAGCCGTCCGGTATCGCCGCAGAGGCCGGTGGGCACGTCGATGGCCACCAGGGGGCCGGCCCCGGCCCGTTCCCGGGCATGGAGCGGGGTTTCGATCGCCTCGCCCGGCGGCCGGCGTTGACCGTTCCCGAAGAGCGCGTCGATCCAGAGGCCCGGATCCTCCGGATCGGGCGGCTCCTCCAGGGCGGGGATCCCCAGCCAGCGGGCGTGGCTCCAGTGGCGTTCGGTGAGGGGCTTGCGCCGCTCAAAGGGGCACCACAGCCGCACGGGCACGCCCGCCAAGTGGAGTTCCCGCGCCACCACCAGTCCATCGCCGCCGTTGTGCCCCGGCCCCACCAGCACCACCACTCCCGCCGCCATTGGGGCCCCCTCCAACAGGCGGCGGCTCACGGCCAGGGCCGCCTTCTCCATCAGGGCTTCCACCGGCAGGCCGCTGGCGAAGAGTTCGTTTTCCAGCGCCGCCATCTGGGCGCCGCTCACCAACAAATGGTCGGCGTCCCGCGGCGGCCAGGGGACCCGCGGCCCCCTCCCGTGACGATCTGTGGGTGGGTGGGGCCAGTCCGACACGGCGGGGTGGGGTGGCGGAGCCCCATCATGGAGAGGGATGGCGTGTTTGATCAGCCCCTCTTCCGCCGCTCCCGGCGCCATGACGATTTCCCCCGCTCCCTCCGCGACCCCCCCGGCACCCGCCGCGGGTCCTTGCACCCTGGCCGGCGCGGCCACCTTGGAGCGGCTGCGCCAGTGGCCTGGTCCCCATCAGGTGGTGGTGGGCCTTTCCGGTGGCGTGGACAGCTCCCTGACGGCCGCGTTGCTGGTGGAGGCGGGCTGGGACGTGGAAGGGCTCACCCTTTGGTTGATGAGCGGCAAGGGGGCCTGCTGCGCGGAGGGTCTGGTGGACGCGGTGGCCATTTGCGACCAGCTGGGCATTCCCCACCACCTTCTGGATTTCCGCGAGCGCTTTCAACAGCAAATCGTCTCCTTCCTGGTGGAGGGCTACGGGGCGGGCCTGACCCCCCTGCCCTGCTCCCGTTGCAACCGCGCCGTGAAATTCGGGCCGATGCTCGCCTGGGCTCGGGGCGAGCGCCGTGTCCAGCGGTTGGCCACGGGGCACTACGCCCGGGTGCGCCACGCCGAGGGGGGGGATCCCCTGCCGGTGCCGGGGCAGGGCCGGGGCCGACATCAGCTGCTGCGCGGATTGGATCGGCAGAAGGATCAGAGCTACTTCCTCTACGACCTGCCCCAGGAGGTGTTGGGCGCCCTGGTGTTTCCCCTGGGGGAAATGGCCAAAGGCGACACCCGCTTGGAGGCGGCCCGGCTGGGCCTGCGCACCGCCGCCAAGCCCGAGAGCCAGGATCTCTGCCTGGCGGATCACCACGGCTCAATGAAGGCCTTCCTGGATGCCTATCTGCCCCCCCGACAGGGGGAGATTGTGTTGACCGACGGCACGGTGCTGGGCCACCACGACGGCATCGAACACTTCACGATCGGCCAGCGTCGCGGCCTTGGGGTGGCCTGGCGGGAGCCCCTGCACGTGGTGCGTCTCGATGGGGCCCTGAACCGGGTGGTGGTGGCGCCCCGCCAGGAGGCCACCCGCGGCGGCTGCCAGGTGGGGGAGGTGAATTGGGTGTCGATGGCCCCGCCGGAGGAGCCCCTGGAGGTGGAGGCGCAGGTGCGCTACCGCACCTCGCCCGAACGGGCCTGGCTGGTGCCCCTCCCCTCCCCGGACGGTGGCGCCGGGAGGGCGCGGACGGTGCGACTGGAGTTCGCCGAGCCCCAGTTTTCGATCACCCCCGGTCAGGCGGCCGTGTTTTACGCCGGGGAGGTCGTGCTGGGAGGGGGCTTGATCCAGCCCTGAGGGATCCGTCGCGCCATCGCGTCCGCTCCGGGGGGACGAGGGGAAGGGGCTCCAAGGGCGTCGCGGGCCCTGGCCATTAGGGTGATTTGATGCCGCCTTGGCGCCGTCACCCGCAGGCCCATGATCCCCACCTCCGATCTCCATATCGTGGACACACGGCCCCTGGTGCCCCCAGAGGCCCTGCATCGGGAGATGCCGATCACGGAGCGGGCGGCGAGCACGGTGCAGCGGGCCCGCGAGCGCATCAAGGCCATCCTCCACGCCGGCGATCACCGCCTACTGGTGATCGTGGGCCCCTGCTCGGTGCATGACGTGAAGGCGGCCGAAGACTATGCCGCCGCCATTGCCCAGGCCCATCGCCAGCACCGCGACCACCTGGAGGTGGTGATGCGGGTGTATTTCGAGAAGCCCCGCACCACCGTGGGGTGGAAAGGACTGATCAACGACCCCCACCTGGATGGCAGCTATGACATCAACACGGGGCTCCGGCGAGCCCGCGGGCTGCTGCTCCATCTGGCGGAGATGGGGCTGCCCGCCGCCACCGAGCTCCTGGATCCGGTGGTGCCGCAATACATCGCCGATTTGATCAGCTGGACCGCCATCGGCGCCCGCACCACCGAAAGCCAAACCCATCGGGAGATGGCCTCCGGTCTGTCGATGCCCATCGGATTTAAAAATGGCACCGATGGCAGCGCCACCACCGCCATCAACGCCATGGAGGCGGCCGCCAAACCCCACCATTTTCTAGGGATCAGCCAGCAGGGCAACGCGGCCATCGTCTCCACCACGGGCAATCCCGATGGCCATCTGGTGTTGCGCGGTGGCAAGGGAGGGCCGAATTACCAGCGGGAGGCGGTGGAGGCCGCGGCGGCCCAACTGTCGCGGGAGGGACTGCCGGCCCGGTTGATGGTGGACTGCAGCCATGGGAATTCCAACAAGGACTATCGCCGTCAGGCCGACGTGCTTCGCGATGTGGCGTTGCAGGTGCGGGGGGGCTCGGTGCATGTGATGGGGCTGATGCTCGAAAGCCACCTGGTGGCTGGCCAGCAAAAGATTCCCGCTGATCTCTCCCAGCTCACCTATGGCCAGAGCATCACCGATGCCTGCATCGATCTGGCCACCACCCTCGACCTTCTGGAGGAGCTTGCCGCCGCCGTGCGGGACGCGAGAGAGCGGGAGTTGGCCGCGGTCTGAGGGGGTGAAACGTGGGGCATTGATGTTTGTTTGGCACTCAGGAATAGCGACTGCCAGATTGTTGCTTTCCCATCAAAATGTTTGATTTGAACATCACACATCAGGGGGCTTCTTAGGTTTCAAGCCAAGTTGCCCGCGCCAATGGATGGCCTACCTCCTGCAGTTCTGTGGTGTGTCTGACCCCTTGAGCCTGTTCTATCTGGAACAGGGATCCCTGGCCTCCGCTGAGCCCCCCTCCGGAAGGATTCTCCCCATTGGCCCGGCCTTTGGCGGGTTCCGCACCTTCCAGCTGGACGACCTCCTGGGCTGGGCCCTGGACATCGCCAGGGGGAGGAGTTGGGACCGGGAGGCCATTCAGCGCACCGTGGTGGACGAATGGATGGAGCGGGCCGAAGCCATCCGCCAGTGGCAGGCGCGTCTGCGGGAAGAACCCGCCGACCGGCTCCTGGTGGCCGGGATTGGCACGCGCCAGGACTGGTCGGCGCGCTGTGAACTGCTGCTGCGCGGCAAGTGAGCCCCCTCAGGGCATCAGCCAAAGCCACAGCCCAGCCACCCCGAGGGGAACCGTGAGGTTGTCGACCCCCAGGCTCGCCCACTGCTCCAGTGCCGTCGCCCCGGCCGCGATCGCCAGCAACGACCAGGTGGAGGGGGCGGCGGCCGGTTGAACGAGGGCCACGCCCTTGAGCACCGCGGCCGCCAGGACGCCCATCACGGCGGTGCCCGCCAGGGAACGGGTTTGCCCCAGGACCCGCCAACGGGGCGAGGGGATCAAGGGGCCCAGCAAGCCCGCCATTCCGTCCCCGAACGCCATCACCAGCACACCGGCCACCAGGGGCTGGGGCCGATCGGGCCACAGGAACCAAAACAGCAGGGTGATGGAGGCCCCGTAGGCGATGGTGCCGTAGCTGTGACGATCAATGTCCTCAATGCCCGGCAGCAGCCGCAGGCGGTGATTGAGGGCGGCCAGGAGCGTGACCACGCCTGCCACGGGAATGGCGATGGCCCGGTCGATGGCAAAAAACCAGGCCATGAGCACCACGGGGCCCGTGCCGATGTGCACGAGCTTGCGACTCCATTCGGACTGCTTGGGCCAGCGATGTTTGACCAACGAGGCCAGCAGCGCCAGGAGAGCGAGCCAGCCCGCCACCACCGCGGGCCCCGTCCAAGGGGGACCCTGCCAGGCCTGAATCACGCCGCCTGCTGCATGTTGCTCATGAGACGGAGCTTCATGATCGCCTTGGCTTCCAGCTGGCGCACCCGCTCGCGGGACACATTGATCTGGCGCCCGATCTCCGCGAGGGTGAGGGGTTCTTCCCCGCCGAGGCCGAAGCGGAGCCGCAGGATTTTTTGTTCCCTTTCGTTCAACTGGGACAGCCAGGCGGTGAGGTGCTCCTTCTGGAGATGGCTGTCCATGGAATCCAGGTGACCGTTGCTGGCTGGATCCGCGATCAATTCACCCAAGGTGCTGCGATCCTCCTCGCCGCGGGCATGGGCATCGAGGGAGGCGCAAGGGGCGGTTTGCGCCATCAGCTCCTCCAGCTCCTCAGGCTCCATGCCCATGCCGTGGGCCAGTTCCAGCCGGTTGGGTTGGCGACCCAGGCGGTGGGAGAGCTCCCGGGTGATGCGCCGCAATTTGGAGAGCTTTTCGCTGATGTGAATCGGCAGACGGATCGTGCGAGCGCTGTTGTCGATGGCGCGGGTCATGCCCTGCCGGATCCACCAATAGGCGTAAGTGGAAAATTTGTAGCCCATGCCGGGGTCGAATTTATCGACGGCGCGCTCCAGGCCAATGGCGCCTTCCTGCACCAGATCCAGCAGTTCCAGACCCTGGTTTTGATACTTTTTCGCCACGCTCACCACCAGCCGGAGATTGGCGGCCATCATGCGGTCACGGGCCCGCTGCCCCATGCGGATCTGGCGCTTCTGCCGGGAGGTGAGGGTTTCCGGGGCCAGCTCATGAAGGGCCTTGCCCTGCTGCACGTGATGGGCCAGCTCGATTTCCTCGGCCGGGGTGAGCAGGGGCACCCGGCCAATGGTGCCCAAGTACCAGCCTATGGAATCGGTGTTCACCCTCCCAGGAGCCTTGGCCCCACCGGCGCGAAGGGCACTTCGCCTCGGAGGCTGGGTTGTGGCGGTGTTGGCAATGGTGCGAAGCTCGGGAAGCTCAGCAACGCCAATGACGTCAGCCGAGGGCCGAGCGGATTGCAGAGGGATCCCCATCACCCTGCTCCTCCGGTTGAATTTGGCCGGACGTTAGCAGAGCTGGCGTGGATGGGTTGTACAAAAGATGCAGAGTTCCTTTAATTCAAGCCGCACAGGCGATCCAGCGCGCGAAGGATTTATTCGTTTTTTTGCTCCTGGCTGGTGGCCGCCGATACAGAAGGGTTGAGGGTTTGAAGACCCACGCGCCATTTCTTCATCAGGGTGGTTTGGCACCACAGGGCTTGGCCCGCCGGTTCGCGCTGGGCGTAGGTGCCATCGGCCTCCATGTGCCAGGCGCCCGCGTCATTGAGATAGAGATCCAGCAAGGATTCCAGCTCCTTGATGAGATTGGGCTCCTCAATCGGCGCCACCGCCTCCACCCTGCGATCGAGATTGCGGGGCATCCAGTCGGCGCTGCCGATGAACACCTCGGGCTGGCCGCCATTGCGGAACCAAAACAGGCGGGAGTGCTCCAGAAAACGTCCGATCACGCTCGACACCCGGATGGTGTCGCTGATCCCAGGCAACCCTGGCCTGAGGCAGCACATCCCCCGGATCACCAGCTCGATCTCCACCCCGGCCTGGGAGGCCTGGTAGAGCAGGGCGATGATCGCGGGATCCACCAGGGCGTTCATCTTGGCCCGGATGTGGCCGCCCTTGCCGGCCTTGGCGTGATCAATCTCCCGTTGGATCAGGGCTTCCATCCCCTTGCGCAGGGTGACGGGGGCGACCAGGAGCTTGCGGAAGCTCTGTTGTTTGGAAAACCCGGTGAGATAGTTGAACAGTTCCACCAGGTCTTCGCCAAACTCCGGCCGACAGCTGAGCAGGCCAAGGTCGGTGTAGAGGTTGGAGGTGCGGGAGTTGTAGTTGCCCGTGCCGATGTGCACGTAGTTGCGCAGGCTCTTTTTCTCACGACGCACCACCAGCAGCACTTTGGTGTGGGTTTTCAGCCCAATCACGCCGTACACCACGTGCACCCCTGAACGTTCCAGCTGGCGAGCCCACTGGATGTTGTTGTCTTCATCAAATCGGGCCTTGAGCTCCACCAGAGCCATGACTTGCTTGCCATTTTCCGCGGCGCGGATCAAGGCGGCGATCACCCCGGAGTCTCTGGAGGTGCGGTAGAGCGTCATTTTGATCGCCAGCACGGAGGCGTCTTCCGCCGCCTGGTTGAGAAACTCCTCCACCGAGGTGGCAAAGAGGTCGTAGGGGTGATGGAGGAGCACGTCGCCCCGGCGGATCACGGAGAAGATGCTTTGAAATTCCTCCGCCTTGATGGAACCATCCTCCAGCAGGGTTCTCTGGGCGCGCATCAGGGGCGGTGCCGTGCGGCCTTTGTAGGGGGTGTCTTTGAGCTCGGGCATGGGAATGCTGAGCAGGCTCATCAGATCGTCGAGGCCGAGGGGCCCACTGATCCGGTAGACGTCTTCCGGCTCCACATCGGTGCCTTCCATCAGCAGCCGAATTACCTCCTCTGGCATCTCATTAGCCACCTCAAGGCGCACCACTTCCCCACCCAGCCGGCGCTTGCGCAGGCCTTCCTGAAGCGCCTCCATCAGGTCGTCGGCCTCAAGATCGCGCAATTCCAGATCGGCGTCGCGGGTGATGCGGAAAAAGTAGTGGCCCTCGATCGTCATCCCCGGGAACAGCATTCCCAGGTTGAAGGCCACCACCTGCTCCAGGGGCACGGCCATGAACACGGGCTTTGGATGGCGATCGCAGAGATTGTTGGGGAGGGGCACGAAGCGGGGCAGAATTTTCTGCGGCACTTTCACCCGCGCGAATTGCTGCTGACCGGATTCGGGATCGCGGATCAAGGCCGCCACGTTGAGACTGAGGTTGCTCATGAACGGGAAGGGATGGGCCGGATCCACCGCCAACGGGGTGAGCACTGGAAAGATTTCCGAGCGAAAATAGACACTCATCCATTCTTTTTGCCGTTTATTGAGCTTTAAATAATCCAGCAAGTAGATGCCGTGTTCCGCGAGATGGGGCTTGAGGGAATGGCGGTAGTGCTGCTGCTGCGACTCCAACAAGGATCGCAGGTGCTCCTGGATGGCCTCCAGTTGCTCCAGCGGTGTCAGGCCATCGTCGCTGCGGGTGTTGACGCCGGCCTCCTGCTGCGACTTCAGGGAGGCCACCCGCACCATGAAGAATTCGTCGAGGTTGTTGCTGAAAATCGCGCTGAATTTGGCTTGCTCAAGCAGGGGCACCTTGGGATCGAGCGCCTGGGCCAACACCCGCTTGTTGAAGGCAATCCAGCTGAGTTCGCGGTTGATGTAAAGATCCGGTGCCACAATCGGTGCCGCACTCGGCTGGCTCATGACAACTCCCGATCCGCGGATGGTTCAGCTCGCCCCCTGCGATAGGGCAGCCCGTTGATCAGAGCTTAGCAATCTTCAATGAGTCTCTGGCTGTGATCCAGCGCACAGGGGGGGGTTGGTCTCCGCTTCCTCAGGCGTCGCTGAGCCGGCCCTTGGCGCCCTCCGCCACCAGCAGCGCCACCACCGCCAGCAGGCCCAGGCCCAGCCAGAAGGGGCTGCCATGACCCAGGCTCTCGTAGGCCAGCCCGGCCAGGGGAGGCCCCAGAAAGCTTCCCAGGCTTTGCAGGCCCTGGAGGCTGCCAAGGGCCGCGCCTTGCCCCCCGGCATCCAGCCGGCGGGAGACCAGGGCCCGCAGGGAGGGGGTAATCAGACCCGTGCCCAGCGCGAGGCCCGCCACCGCCACATAGGCCAGGGGGATGGCGTTGGCGGGCCGGGTGAGGGGGAGCAGCAGGCAGCCGATCCAGGAAAAGCCAAGCCCCGCCAGGGTGAGTCGCCATTCTCCGAAGCGCTTCACCAGCGGACCAATCAGCCCCCCTTGCACCACCATGGCTACCACCCCCACCACCAAAAAGGAGGCCGAGGCCAGTTCGGGCCCCCAGCCGAACGATTCCTTGAAAAAGAGCACCAGGATGCCGGTGAAGCCGCTGAAAGCGAAGAAGAAGAGGAAAAACGCCAGACACAGCCGTCCCACCTGGGGATGGCCCAGCACCCGAAAGAGCTGGCGCCAGGGTTGCAGCTCCCGCGGCCGTGGCATTGGCCTTCGGGCCAGCGGCGGGTGGGTTTCCGGCAGCAGACGCAGCACCACCAGCAGATTCACCACGGCGAAGCCCACTCCCAGGGCCAGGGGGAGGCGCACCGACACGAGGGAGAGCAGGCCCCCAAGGGCGGGCCCCAGGATGAAGCTGAGGCCAAACGCGACGCCCATCAGGCCGAAGGCCCGGGCCCGCTCTTCCGCCGGGGTGATGTCGGCCAGCACGGCGTTGGCGGTGGCGGCGGTGCCGCCGCTCACGCCATCGATGAGCCGGGCCAGGAAGAGCAGGGCCAGGGGCAGGCCGGCGGCGGTGGCCCCGGGCCAGAGGCGCTGCCAGGGCAGGCTCAGGGTGAGGGCGAAGAGTCCCAGGCCCACCACGGTGCCGGCCACGCAGAGGGTGATCACCGGTTTGCGGCCGAAGCGGTCGCTGAGGGCGCCGATCAGGGGGGTGAACGCGAACTGCGCCAGGGCATAGCTGCCGCTCAGCAACCCGAGCACCCTTCCGTCATTGGTGAGGTTGGCCAGGAGATAGGGCAGCAGGGGAAAAATCAACGTCTCCCCCAGCCTGTCGTTCAGCAGGGTGAGGAAGGCGCTGAAAACGATGGTGCGACGCTCGCGGATCAGAGGGGTGTCGGAGCCAAGGCCATCCAGACTCCCACGGGAACTCTCGGCCCCAGCCCCCAGCGGCGATAATGGGCGGCAACGTGTGCTGGACGCCAGGTTGGGACTCGCCGCCTCCGGGCTAGCGCTGGTGGTCTTTCTGCTGGTGCACCTGGCGGGCTTGGCGCTGGCCTGGTGGGACCCCCCAGCGTTTGAGCGCTACGCCACCACCCTGCACCAGGCGGCCTGGTTGCCCCCGGTGGAGGTGGGGCTTTCGCTGCTCCTGCTGGCCCATCCGGTTCGGGCCTTGGCGGGCGCGGTCGCCAACCGGGCGGCCCGGGGGCCCGGGGCTCGCCAGCTTCAGAGCCGGAGGGAGGGGCGACTCGAGCGGCTGGCGGCCCTGGCGGGCCGGCTCATGCCCTGGAGCGGCGGGGTGCTGCTGGTGTTCCTGGTGGTGCATGTGGGCCAGTTGCGGCTGCGTCGGCCCCTGGCGGGGCGGGAGCTGGAGGCGCTGCGGGTGGTGCTCGACCAGCCCCACTGGCTGGCGCTCTACGCCGCGGCGGGGGTGGCGGTGGCCCTGCATCTGGCCCATGGCCAGGAGAGCGCCCACCGGCGCCTGGGCCTGCTGGATCCGGGCAACGCCCGGGCCATCCGCTACGCGGGCCGGGGCCTGGCCCTGCTGCTGGGCGCGGGCTACACCCTGTTGCCGGTGGTGTTGTCGCGGCCGGGTTGGCCATGAGCGGCGGAAGCCCCCTGGATCCGCGGCTGCCCGGTGGCGCCCTCGACACCGCCTGGGCCCGCACCCGCGACAGCCTGCCGCTGATCAGCCCGGCCAACCGCCGGCGGCTGAAGATCCTGGTGGTGGGCACCGGGCTGGCGGGCTCGTCCGCGGCGGCCACCCTGGCGGAGCAGGGCTACCAGGTGACGCTGCTCACTTACCACGACAGTCCACGACGGGCCCACTCGGTGGCGGCCCAAGGGGGCATCAACGCGGCGAAAAACTACGCCAATGATGGCGACAGCGTGGAGCGGCTGTTCCGCGACACGGTGAAAGGCGGCGATTTTCGGGCCAGGGAGGCGGGCTGCCACCGGCTGGCGGAGTTGAGCACGGGCATCATCGACCAGTGTGTGGCCCAGGGCGTGCCCTTCGCCCGCGAGTATGGCGGCACGTTGGCCACCCGTAGCTTCGGCGGCACCTTGGTGAGCCGCACCTTTTACGCCCGCGGCCAGACGGGGCAGCAACTGCTTTATGGGGCCGTGCAGGCCCTGTTGCGCCAGGTGGCGGCGGGTGGGGTGACCCTGCTCCCCCGGCGCGAGATGGTGGAGCTGATCACCGTGGATGGCGTGGCCCGGGGGGTGGTGTGCCGCCAGCTGACCAGCGGTGAGCTGGAGGTGCACACCGCCCATGCCGTGGTGCTGGCGAGCGGTGGCTACTCCAACGTCTACTACCTCTCGACGAACGCGGTGAAGAGCAACGCCAGCGCCATCTGGCGGGCCCACCGCAAGGGAGCGTTGTTCGCCAATCCCTGCTTCACCCAGATTCATCCCACCTGCATTCCCAGCGGGGATGCTTACCAGAGCAAGCTCACTTTGATGAGCGAGAGCTTGCGCAATGACGGAAGGGTGTGGCTGCCTTCGCGGGCGGGGGATTCGCGGACGCCGGAGGCGATTCCCGAGGAGGAGCGCGACTACTTTTTGGAGCGGCGCTATCCCACCTACGGCAACATGGTGCCGCGGGATGTGGCCTCTCGCCGGGCCCGGGAGCTTTGCCTGGAGGGGCGCGGTGTGGGTCCCGGGGGCCGTTCGGTGTACCTCGATCTGGCGCAGGCCATGGAACGGGATGGGGAGGGGGCCATTGAGGCGCGTTACGGCAACTTGCTGACGATGTATGAACGGATCACCGGCGAGGATCCCCGCGTGACGCCGATGCGCATCTATCCCGCTCCCCACTACACCATGGGTGGGCTGTGGGTCGATTACCACTTGATGAGCACGATTCCGGGATTGTTTGTGTTGGGGGAGGCGAATTTTTCGGAGCATGGCGCGAATCGGCTTGGCGCCAGCGCCCTGATGCAGGGGTTGGCGGATGGGTACTTCATCGCCCCCGCCACCGTGCCGGCCTGGCTGGCGGGGGCGGCCCACCCGGAGGTGACGCCCGACCATCCCGCCTGCCGGGAGGCGGTGGCGGCGGTGGAGGCGCGGCTGCGGGCGTTGCTGGTGCCCAGGGGCGGGGACCGGGGGCGTCGGCCGGTGGATGGGTTCCACCGGGAGTTGGGCCTGTTGATGATCGAGGCCTGTGGCATCAGCCGGTCGGGGCCGCGGCTGGAGCGGGCGATCCAGGAGGTGGCGGCGTTGCGGCGGCGCTTCGCGGAGGAAGGCGGCGTGGCGGAGGATGGGGGCGGTGAGGGGTTGAACGTGGAGCTGGAGAAGGCGTTGCGGCTGGAGGATTTTTTTGGCCTGGCCGATCTGATGCTGCGCGACGCCCTGGCGCGGGAGGAATCCTGCGGCGCCCACTTCCGCGAGGAGCACCAAACGGCGGAGGGCGAGGCCCTGCGGGACGACGAGGGTTTTGGCCACATCGCCGCCTGGTCCTTCGAGGGAGAGGCTGAGCCCCGCCGCCACCGGGAGCCCCTCGCCTACACCGCGCTCACCCCCGCGGCCCGCTCCTACCGCTGATGGCTTCCCTCTCACTCACCTTCAAGATTTGGCGCCAGGCCACCCCGGAGGCCACGGGTGGCTTTGAGAGCCACCGGCTGGAGGGCTTGAGTCCCGACCTGTCGCTCCTGGAGGCCCTCGATGTGTTGAACGAGCGGCTCATTGCCGCGGGGGAGCGGCCGATCACCTTTGACCACGACTGCCGGGAGGGGATTTGCGGCTCCTGCGGCTTTTTGGTGAACGGACAGGCCCACGGCCCTTCGGCGGCCACCACGGTGTGCCAGCTCTACTTGAGGGAGTTTCGCGATGGGCAGGTGCTGACGCTGGAGCCCTGGCGGGCCCGGGCGTTTCCGGTGGAGCGGGATTTGATGGTGGATCGCTCCGCTTTCGATCGGATCCTGGCGGCGGGGGGCTATTGCTCGGTGAACACGGGCAACGCGCCGGAGGCCAACAGCCTGCTGGTGGGCCGTGACACGGCCGCCAGCGCCTTCGACACCGCCACTTGCATCGGCTGTGGCGCCTGTGTGGCCAGTTGCCCCAACGCGTCCGCCAGCCTGTTTGTGGCGGCGAAGCTGGCCCACCTGGGCCAATTGCCCCAGGGTCAGCCGGAGCGGCGCCACCGGGCCGAGGCCCTGCGACGCCAGATGGAACGGGAGGGCTTCGGGAGCTGCGGGGGCCACCTTGAGTGTCAGGCGGTGTGTCCCAAGGAGATCTCGGCGGATTGGATCAGCTGGATGCACCGGGAGCGCCTACGCCGATAACCCGTTCGGCGTGAACTGGGTGACGGCGAGGGTGTCGCGGAGGCGCTGGCGGAAGGTTTTCCACTCCCGGTAGACGTAGCCGAAGGTTTCCGGGCTCTGGCGCGCCAGTTCGTCGAGGTGGGCTGTGGAGGCGGCCTCGAAGGCCTCCATCATGGCGGGGGGGAAGCGCCGGAGCTGAATCCCCTGTCGCTTGAGGCGCTCCAGGGCGGGGATGTTGCGCAGGTCGTAGGTGCGCAGGATGCGGGCGTAGGTGTCGGCGCAGGCGGTTTCCAGGGCGGCCCGGTGGTCGGCGGGAAGGCGCGCCAGGGCCTCTTTGTTCACCATCAGCTCGGTGGTGGTGGAGGGCTCCCACCAGCCCGGGAAGTAGTAGTACACAAACCCCAGGTCGCGCAAATCATGGAGGCCGAGGGCCTCGTCGTCGTGGGGGCCGATCCACTCGGCGGCGTCGAGACGGCCATCCCGCATTCGCGGTTCGATGCTGGAGGGACCGATGACGCGCCCCGCGTTGAGCTCCAGATCCGTGCGCACGCCGAAGCGGTTGAGCACCTCCGCCCCCAGACCCGGGATGCGCATCCTCAGGCCCTGGAGATCCTCCACGGAGGCGAGCTCCCGTTTGAACCAGCCCCCCATTTGCCCCCCCGTGCAGGTGATGGGAAAGGAGCAGAGTCCCTCCAGGGTGTCGGTTTGCACTTTGATGCGGGGATAGACGCTCTGGTGGAAAGGCCACGGGTCGTCTTTGCGCGGCCGGTAATGGAGCCAGGCCGTTTGCTCACGTGGGGTGAGGCCGAAGGGGATGGCCTTGGCGAAAAACAGGGGCTGCAGCACCTTGTCGTAGTAGACGTCGCCGTAGCAGCAGGGGGCCTCGCCCCGGCTCACGCGACGGAACATCTCGGAGCTGGAGAGGTCGGGCTGGGGGTCGACGCGGATTTGGAACCGTCCTTCCGTGAGCTGGGCCAGGCGCTCGGCCACCATGCGCGAGGCCTGGGCCACGATCAATTTGTCGTCGCGCTCGCCCAGGTAGGTGAGCATGCGCCATTCCCGCCGCCCCGCGGTGGAGCGGGACCCCCAGCCGGCGGCGATGCCCGCCAGACCGGCGGTGCCGGTGCCGGCGGCGAGCACCAGCAGCTCCCGGCGTTGAAGCCGCTGGCGGAGCTCGGGCAGCTGGAAGGGGCGGGCTTCTGGATGGACGTAGGCGCTGAGGAGGGCATGGGTGCCTGTCCAGGGACCGCGGCGCAGTTGGTGGGAGGCCTCTTCCAGGGCGGCGGCGAAGGGTTTGCCGGCTTCCATGGCCCGTAGCAGGGCCGTGAAGGCGGCGGCGGCGGCCTCGGTGGGCACCGGTTCGCGGAAGCACTGCACCCAGGCGATGCCGGCCGCCAGGCAGCGATGGGCCAGATCCACGCCGCTGCAGCTGTTGAGGAGCACGAGCTGGAGGCCCTGGTCGGCGGCCTTGCGGAGGGAGGGCTCCAGGGTGGCGCCGCTCATCCACTGGCCATCCCCGAGCTGGAGGCTGCCGCCGCCCTCGACGTCGGCGGTGGAATGGCCGAGGAAGATCAGGCCATCCCAGCCGGGTGCGGCCCCCAGGGCGTCGCGCAATCGGGTGGGGTTGCTCTGGGGCCCCCGCAGGGTGACCAGGAGGATGCGGCCCCGGCGGGCCAGGGCTTCGAGGGTGCGGATGTCGCCGTCGAGGGAGAGCTCGCCTTCCTGGCCCACCACCAGCAGCAGGCGGGGGCGGCGTTGCCGCTGGGCGGCGACCGGAAGGGCCGGATCTCGGGGGGGCAGGCGCCAGAGGGCCCGATCCAGGGGCAGCTCCTCCCAGGGCCACTGTTCCATGGCCCGCAGGCTGGGGGCGAGGCGCAGGCGGAGGGGGGAGCCGGGATGGAGGCGAAGGGCCCGATGCAGCGGCGCCCATTCCGCCGTGGTGAACCACTGCCGCAGCGCGGTGTGGAGCCGTTGTCCGTAGTCCTCCACCACGGACGCGGGCAGGGCGGTGCCCGAAGCGTGGTGGAGCAGGTGGTGGTGTTGAAGGAAACGGCCGAGCCAGGCTTGATAGAGGGCCTGGAGGCCCGCGGGGAGCGTGAGGGTGAAGCTGGCCTGCAGGGCGGGGCTCACCAGAAGGGCGGCAAGGTGCTCCGGAGCGTGGGGTGGGTTGCCGAGCGGTTGGAGGTTGAGATCAACGGTCGGCATGGGGCTCAACTCGGGGCCAGGGGGTGGGGAAGGAGAAGGGGCGGCAGACGCAACTGTTCGCCCTCCCATTCCACCGCAATCTGGATCGGCCTCTGGCTGCCGCTCACCTCCAGCTCCAGGCCCTGGCTGGTGGCGGAGACGGCGGCCTCGGGGCCGGCCACCAGGCGCAGCCCATCGGGGAGCACATCCCCGGCCAGCTGGGGCACCAGGCGCACGCGCAGGCGATCGGGGGTGGGGCCGCTGTCGCCGCAGGCCATCAGCAGGAGCTGAAAGCGTTCGATGGCGCCGACCCGGGCTTCCCCCCAGCGGAGCGACTGGCCCACCACCCCCAGGGGGATTGCCAGGATCGCCAGCACGTCGGTGGCCGGGGCGCCGGTGGGGGCGGCGGCGCGAAACACCAGGCCGCTGGCGGGTTGGAGGTGGGCGCCGAGGGCCACCAGGGCGTCGTCGACCAGGCCCCGCAACCAGGGGGCGATGGGCAGGGGCGCTTGGGGCGCCAGGCCCTGGATCGGCATGGTGCCCGGATCCAGCAGTCGCGCCAGGGAGAGGAGGCGGTCGACGCCGCCTTGAAAGCGGGCGAGGGGGAGGGTGATGGCGTCGGTTCCGAAGGGGCTCAGCCCCACCACCTCGCTGTTGGTGAGTGCTCCGGGGATGCGCACCACCGCCAGCTCGTCGTCCACCCAGGCCGCCAGGAGGAAATGGGGCGCCTCGCGGGCCTCTCGCCAGGGGGCGCTGTTCGCGGTGAAGGTGTCGGCGCCGTAGGGGGCGCACGCCAGCTGGACGCGAAAGCCATTGAGCAGCAGCAACCGCTCGGGGTCGTGGAGGGCGAGGGTGGGACCCAGAGGGAGCGAGAGGCCGATGGCGGCCATGTGTTGTTGGAGGGCGAGCACCGCCAGGGCCCGGGGGGTGGGCTCCTCCAGGGGCGCGTCGGCGAGCACCAGGGCGTCGTCGGGAAGGGACAGCACGAATGGCTCGTCGTCGGGGATGGGAGGGGTGTGCATGGGGATGGGGAGATGGAGCGTGAAGGGAGTCGGCGGCGAGGAGTCAGGGCTCAGCGGCGGGGGGAGCGGGACGAAGCCAGCCGGCCAGGCGGGGACGGGATTCGTTGGGGGGCGGGGCGAGGAGGTGGCTCACCAGGGCCGCGACGAGCCGCTCGCGGTCCGCGACGGAGGAGAACCGGCGGGCGAAGGCGGGATGGCGCCCCAGCTCGAGGGCGGCGGTGGTGGCGATGGCGTTGGCGTGCCGTTGGAGTTGGAGGCGGCGCGACACCATGGGCTGGCTGCAGCCGCAGCGCTCGGCGCTGGCCCGCTGGTTGAGGCCATCGGCGAAGGCGCTCCAGAGGCAGCGCCGGAGGGCGGCGTCCTGATCGGCGCCGGAAAAGAGAGTGGCGTGGTGGCGCTGGCAAGCCCGCCGCAGGGCGGGATCGATCAAGGCGGCGAGGGCCGCCAGCTCGTCGTCGGGGCTCTCCTCGTGGGCCAGAGGGGGGGCGCTGTCGCGGGGGACTTCCAGCGGTGGCCCCTCCAGCCAGAAGCGGCGCAGGGCGGCGGCGATGGCCTGGAGTTGATGGAGGGTGTCGGCTGGGGGAAGGCCAGGGCGGAGGCTTTCGAGGAAGTCCCGGGTGGGCACCCAGCCGCGGCTTCGTTTCCACTGGCGCCGATGGGCGTCTTTGGCTTCGCGATAGAGGGGGAGGTAGGCGGCGTGGAGGTCGGTGGCGGCAGCGGCGGTGAGGGCCCCTTGGCCGTAGGCGTGCCAGGCCCGCTCCACCCGGATCCGACTGGCGCTCGCCAGCAGGGCCCATGGACCAAGGAGCAGCAGCCCGTGGCTGAGCAGGAGCTGGCGGAGGGCGGGGTCGCTTTGCACCCGCACCCGGCACCACCGATCGAGGTGGGCCACCTCCGGCCGCCACTCGCGCAGCACCCGCAGGCTGAAGGGCACATGGCGCGGGAGGTCTTCGGTGGATGGTGGGGCCCAGGGAAGGGGACGGCCATCGTCGTCGAGCACCCGGCTGGCCATGTCGAGCGGATCCAGGTGGTGGCTGGCGCCCCAGCGACTCTGCAGGGAGAGGAGTTCCCGCTCGATGGGATGGCTGGCGCGGCAGCGGAGGCACAGCGACGCGTCAGCGTCGGCGTCTGGCTCAACGCAGGCCCGCAGCAGGAGCAGGTCGATGGGGGCGGCGGCGGGGGTGTCGGCGGTGAGGCCCTGGCGGAGGAGGGCGGCCAGGGCGCCGGGGGGGGCGAGATTGCCGATGGTGAGGCCCCTGGAGCTGTGGAGGGAGGGCACCAGGGCGCGGAGCCTGCCGTAGGGACCGGCCATGGGGGCGAGCTCGGCGACAGGGCGATCGTATGGGGGGGTGCGGCGGCTGGTGGAACTCAAGGGAAGCCAGAGGCTGCGATTCCATGGTTGGGGCCGCTGGCGGTTGATTCAAGGGCCGGATCCAGGGCCCGGGGGATGGGGAATCAGAGGGGATCGAGGGCGGCGTGGAGCCCCTCGCAGGCGGCGGTGAGAAAGGCCAGATCCAGGGTGGCGAGGGTGTCGGTGGGGCGGTGGTAGTGGGGATTGCGGAGGAAGGCGGTGTCGGTGGCCATGAGGGCGTTGTAGCCGTGGTCCCAAAAGGGGCTGTGATCAGCGCGGCGGGTGTCGGGCAGGGGGCGACCGCGGAAAGGGATGGGCAACACCTTGGTGGGCACGTGGCGGCCGAGGCGCAGGGCCAGGCCAGGAAGGAGGGGGAGGGCGGAGAGGTTGGCCACCAGGGCGAGGAACGTGCCGCTGGATCCGTAGAGCCAGCGCATGGCGTCGAGGGGGTAGCGCTGGTGGGGGCTGGTGAAGCCCAGCATCTCCAGGCTCACCATCAGGTGGAGGGGCTGGCGGTCGGCGCGGAGTTGGGCGGCCAGGGCCCGGCTGCCCCGCAGGCCCTCTTCTTCTTGGTCAAAGGCCACGAGCCACAGGGGCCGGCGGGGGGGTGTGGCGTGCCAAAGCCGGGCGAGTTCCAGGAGCACGGCCACGCCGGTGGCGTTGTCGTCGGCGCCGGGGGATTGGGGCGGCCCGTCGTAGTGGGCGCCCACCAGCAGCGGGGCCAGGTGGGGCTGACGGCCCGGCAGCTGGAGGATGAGGTTCACCCCCCGTGCGCCGTTCCCCTCAAAACAGTGCTCCCGCGGCGCGCCGAACGCCCCGAGCCGCTCCTTCAGCAGGCCGCGCACCGCCATGAGGCCCAAGGGATCCCATTGGGCGTGGCGCGGCCGGGCGAGGGGGGCCAGCGACTCCTGGAGGCGCTGTTGGAGGGAAGGCATGGGGCGGGAGATGGGTTTCGTGGGGCGTCTGTCTTGTCGACACCTTCGACACTTTCCAAAGCGTTGACGCTAAGGGTTTGGTGACATCCTTGATCGAACCCGGAGTGGTTCAATGGCCTTTCGCACTCCAGGTGTGGAGCGGTGGCGGGCCCTGGCGATCGCCACCGCTCTTGCTCATCAGGAGCCGGCGGATCTGGAGCGCCTACGCCACCGCGCCGTGGCCCACGCCATGGTGGTTGGGGATGCCTTCTTCGCTCGGGGGGACAGCACCCAAGCCAGGCTCGACCCGACGATTGGACAGAACAAGGTGGGCGACGCGCTCAGGGGTCGCTGTGACACGGCCGCCGCCCAGGCAGCCTTCCAGGCGGGGCTGGAGATCAGCGAACAGCCGGTTCGCCGCGACCCGGACAACGGCCCCTGGTCGTCCGGCCGGGCCTTCAGCTTCGAGCGCCTCGGCGCCGCCCTTCGCCAGAAGGATCCCACGGCGGCGCTGAGCCATGACCAGCGAGCCCTGGCCAACCACCACGCCCTCGTGGTCCGCGACCCCGTCCCCAGCCCTTGGTTGTGGGAATGGTTGGTGAGCCACCTCACCGCTAGCTCCGACGGCAAATGGTGAGTTCGCCGCTGTGGGAGATCTGGAAGTGTTGGTCGCGAATGGCCGCGTGAAACAGATTCGACGCTTCGCCAAAACTCGTGTCGTCGTGCAGCTCAATGGCCACCGCATCGGTACGTTTCAACCACTCTTGGCAGGCCGCATCGGCAAACACAACTGCTTCCGCCCCTTCGATGTCCATCTTCAACAACGACAGACGCTCCCGTCCCGACTGCCGCAGGAGTTCACCAATGGTGATCGCCGTCACGTCTCCCCTCTCTCCAGGCTCACATTCCCTCACCTGCCGGGTCCATTCCCGGCCGTCTCGATAGAGGCTGCTTTCGATCGCCAGCTGGGCTGGCCTCGACCAAATCCCACAATTGTGGAGGGTGGCCCGGGCACCGTAGGGTGCCAAATTCTCGCGTAGAGCGGCGAAATTAGCCGGGTCGGGCTCGATGGCTACTAATTGACAGCTGGGAAAACGGGAGAGAAAATACACACTTGAATACCCCACATTTGCGCCGGCATCGATCACGAGATCAACTGTGTTTGTACCCAGTAGACAGCCGTATTCGTTTTGAATGAAAATCTGTCCAAACACATCCACATCACTGGAATTGCCTCGAATCAGCACAGCGGCGGATGTGCCTTTGGGGCGGACGCGGATGTCGGTCTGTCCATTCCACAAGGCCAGACGAAGGGCGGAGATCCTGTCGACCGCGGTGGAGAACTGGCAATACTTGATGTATTTGGCTTTTAGCTTTGCTGCCAACAAAATGCCTGGGCGTCAACTTGGGCGATCTTAGCTGAAGTTCCCGGTTCCGCCCGGTCTTGACGGCCGCGGGGTCGTCCGCTCGTTCCGCCAAAAGCCGGGGCCTGGCACGGGGGGGGGCTGAAACGGTGGCGGGGGGAGATGTCAGCGATCCTTGCTGTTGAAGGTGTGAACCAGATCGGGCCTTACCGTTTTGGAGAATTCCCGCTCAAACCGCTCAAAGGTGATCCCCTGAAGAACGGGCTTGAGTTTTTCGTACAGGTAAGGACAGTCTTTAGTGATTCTGGGGTAGCGCATCAGGGTGATGGGCACCATCGAATTGGATGCGGCCAACATCAGCTTGTAGAGCATGTGCGCCAACACGTCTTCTTGTTGGCTGGCTGAATCAGATTGGGCGGGAATCAGGCCACCGTCATAATGCTGTTCTTTGAACGCTTGTTTGCCATAGCGCGCTTGCAACAACTTATGCTTCAAACGTGTTAATGGCTCCACATTTGCCACATTGACGCTGGTCACGCGCCTTCGGCTTTCGGCGGCGGCGTTGAGATCCCGCATGGGAACAAAAATATGATCAATCACGATATCGCTTCGGCCGAAAATCTCTTCCGCTTGATCGCAAAATGCGGGATTCTTCACGACAAAAGGGCAGCCGTCGCGCCGAATGTCATCCTCTAGGCCGGCATGGGCAACTTTATTCTTTAACTGAGCTGTTTCCTCCGCGCGAAAACCTGTTTCAAGCCCAAGATTTGTCAGGAGTTCCATTAAAAAAGTTGTGCCACTTCTCCCCGTGCCTGAAATGACGATGTGGTGTCTCGGGGGCATGATTCTGTCGACTTGCCAATTTTAATCCGCGTCTGATTCTAACAGCAAGCTGTGGGCTCATCTCCAGTTCCGCCCGCGGCTGGCTGGCCGGCCCTGGCTTGGACAGGTTGCCCCCCCCTCTTTCCCTCACTGGAGGCAGTGGCTCGCCCTTGCATCAAGAGGTCGGGGCCCCAACCATGGAGTTCAGGCGCGCGTTCACCCGATTCCACCCTCCCTACACTCACGCCCATGCCCGATTTCTCCCTCCGACGACGGCGATTGCTTGGTGCCGCGGCCGTGGCCACCACCGCCACTGCCCTAGCTTCCTGCCGCATCCGCCGGGCGGACGACGCCAAGGCCGTTTCGTCCCTGCCCCTGGTGCGCTGGCGCATGGCCACCAGTTGGCCCCACTCCCTCGACACGATCTTTGGCGGGGCGGAAACCATCAGCCGCCGCGTGCGCGAGATGAGTGATGGCCGCTTCCAAATCCAGCCCTTCGCCGCCGGCGAGCTCGTGCCAGGCCTGGAGGTGCTGGAGGCGGTGCAGAACGGCTCGGTGGAGTGCGGCCACACCGCCAGTTACTACTACCTCGGGAAAAATCCCGCCCTCGCCTTCGGCACCGCCGTGCCCTTCGGCCTCACCGCTCAGCAGCAAAACGCTTGGCTCTATGAAGGGGGTGGCCTGGAGGCCATCGATCGGCTCTACGCCGATTTCGGCGTGCGCAGCTTTCCCGCCGGCAACACCGGCGCCCAGATGGGCGGCTGGTTCAAAAAACCTCTTGAAGGCCTGGCCTCCTTGCGGGGTCTGAAGATGCGCATCCCAGGCCTGGGCGGCAAGGTGATGGCGGCCCTGGGGGTGAACGTGCAGGTGTTGCCTGGCGGGGAGATCTTCCTGGCCCTGGATCGGGGCGCGATCGACGCCGCGGAGTGGACGGGCCCCTACGACGACGAGAAGCTTGGCCTCAACAAGGCCGCCCGTTACTACTATTACCCCGGTTGGTGGGAACCGGGCCCCACCCTCACCGCCCTGGTCAACCTCCAGGCCTGGGGCCGCCTGCCCAGGGAGTACCAGGCCATGTTCGCGGCCGCCTGCCATGAGGCCAACGGCCTCATGCTCAGCCGCTACGACGCCCTCAACGCCACCGTGCTCCAGCGCCTGCTGAAGGGCGGCACCCAGCTCGAATTTTACGGCGAGCCCATCCTGAAGGCCGCGCGGGAGGCCACCGATCAAATCCTGGCCGACAGCGCCAGCGACGCCACCTTCAAAACGGTGTACGACCAGTGGCGGGCCTTCCGCCGCGATGTGTTCGCCTGGAATCAGGTGAATGAGTTTTCCTATGCCCGCTTCGCCTTCGGCGGCTCCAAGGAGGCCCCATGAGACGCTGGCTGATCTGGGCGGATCGGGTCGACGCCCTCAACCGCGGCGCCGCGCGGGTGGGCCGCTGGGCCCTCCTGCTGATGCTCGCCCTGGGCACCTGGAACGTGGTGGGCCGCTACGCGGGCCTGGCCGTGGGCCGCAACCTCAGCTCCAACGCCCTGATCGAGGGCCAATGGCACCTCTTCGACATGATGTTTTTGCTGGCGATGGGCTACGCCCTCCAGCGCGACGATCACGTGCGGGTGGATGTGCTCCAGAGCCGCTGGCCCTCGCGCCGCAAGGCTCGAGTGGAGCTGGCCGGCACCCTGGGCCTGCTGCTGCCGTTTGTGCTGGTGGTGTTGGTGGCGTCCGTGGAACCCACCCTGCACGCCTGGCGGATCTGGGAAGTGTCGCCCGATCCGGGCGGCCTGCCTCGCTATTGGGTGAAGAGCCTGATCCCCTTGGGCTTTCTGCTGCTCGCCCTGCAGGGCGTGGCCCAGGCCATTCGCCTGATCCACGGCCAAACCCCGGGGGCCCACGACCACAGCGGGGAGGGTTGAGCGATGGAGATCGAAGTGTTGGGTTGGGTGATCTCGGTGGAGCCGGGCGAAATCCTGGGGCCCGGCATGTTTCTGGGGCTGGTGGTGGCCCTCCTCAGCGGCTATCCGGTGGCCTTTGGCCTGGGCGGCGTGGCGGTGGTGTTCGCCGCGCTGGCGATGGCCCTGGGCGTCATTGACGCCTCCTTTCTCTCCGCCCTGCCGCAGCGGATCTTCGGGATCATGGGCAACGTCACCCTGCTGGCGATTCCGGCGTTTGTGTTCATGGGCGCCATGCTCGAGCAATCGGGCATCGCCGAGCGGTTGCTGGAAACCATGGGCCGCCTGATGGGCCGCCTGCGGGGCGGTCTGGCCCTGGCGGTGGTGCTGGTGGGCACGGTGCTGGCCGCCACCACCGGGGTGATCGCCGCCACCGTCACCACCATGGGGTTGATCTCCCTGCCGGCCATGCTCCGGGCTGGTTACGACCGCTCCCTGGCGGCGGGAGTGATCGCCGCCTCGGGCACCCTCGGCCAGATCATCCCGCCCTCCATCGTGCTGGTGGTGCTGGGCGATCAGCTGGGGGTGCCGGTGGGGGAACTCTTTTTGGGCTCGGTGATCCCCGGCCTGCTGATGAGCGGCGCGTTCGCCCTCTATGTGGTGGTGATCAGCGCCCTGCGCCCCGAGCTGGCCCCCCCACTCGACACCACCGGGCTGCCGCCGCTCACCGCCAGCGGTCTGGTGAACGTGCTGGCGGCGCCGCTGGGCCTGATCCTGCTGGTGCTCGGCAGCATCTTCTTTGGCGTCGCCACCCCCACCGAGGCGGGCGTGCTCGGGGCGGTGGGGGCCATGGGCCTGGCCGCCCTGCAGGGGGGCTTCAGCCGAGCCGCCCTGCGGCAGGTGAGCGATTCCACCGTGCGCACCACAGCCATGGTGCTCGCCATCCTGATCGGCTCCACCGCCTTCAGCCTGGTGTTTCGCGGCGTGGGCGGCGACGTGCTGATCAGCCACCTGCTGCTCCACCTGCCTGGAGGCCGGGCGGGCTTTCTGGCGGTGAGCATGCTCGTGATCTTCGCCCTGGGCTTTTTCATCGACTTCTTTGAAATCGCCTTCATCGTCGTGCCCCTCCTGTTGCCCACCGCCCGCCAGCTGCTCGGCCCGGAGGGACTGCTCTGGCTGGGCGTGGTGATCGGCGCCAACCTGCAAACCTCCTTCCTCACCCCCCCTTTCGGCTTCGCCCTCTTCTACCTGCGGGGCGTGGCGCCGGAGGGGGTGAGCACGGGCGACATCTACCGTGGCGCCATCCCTTTCATCGCCCTGCAGCTGACCGTGGTGCTGCTGATCCTGATCTTCCCCCAGCTGGTCACCACCTTGCCCTCCCTCGCCAGTGCCGCCGGTGGCTGACCCGCCACGCACCACCGAAGCGGCCCTGACCCCGCCTGATCGGCTGGATCCGTTCGCTCCCGCGAAGAGGCTCGGCGGCTGGCGCGGCGCGGGGTTCGCCGCCGGCCACGAGCGGCGGTCGTTCGACCAGCCGCCCCGCTCCTGATGGCGCGCACCCGGCCGATCCCACGCCCCCGGGTGAACCTTCGCCCTCCGCGACCAGGGCTTGGCACGCCGACCCGCTGGCTTTCGGCGCCGCTGGTGGCCCTGATGGCCTTGCTGGTGGCGTTTCCGGTCCTGGCGGTCCCGGCCCCCGCGGGCAGCCCCACCCACCCTCGACCCGAGAGCAGCGAGGCCCTGGCGCGCCAGTCGATCTGGAGCCAGCCAGAGAGCTACCCGCTGGCCCAGCGGCCCCGGGCGGATCTCTACCGCCCCAGCGCGGAATGGCTGGGCCGGCTGGTGCTGCCCACACTCCGGGAGACGGCCGACCCCCGGGCTCCACGGGAGGATTGGGTGTGGATCGTGGTGGAGCAGGCTCCGGCGGGGCGGCGGGGCCTGATCGGGGAGCGGCTGCGGCTGCGCTGGGCCGATCTCCCCCACCTCAAGCGGCTGGTGGCCACCGTCACCACCGACATCCACCTCGGAGAGGAGGCCCAGCGGTCGGCGGCCCAGGCCAATGTGGTGCCCACCCGGCTGGATGGGCGTCGCGTCGGACCCCTCCAGTCGCTGGCGGGGGCGCGCCCCAGCGACGACCTCACCGTGCTGTTGGAGGAGGTGACGGTGGGGGACGGGGAGCTGCGCGTCGCCCGCCCGCCCACCCAGATCACGGGTCGCTGGCAGGGTCTGGTGACCGTGGTGGGGGGCGCCAGCGGCGAGGGGTTGTGGCGGGTGCGCCACCTCAATCCCGCTAGCGCCCGCTTCGACGGCGTGGAGGAAACGATCCGCATCCCCGCCCTGCCCCCCGATCGGTTTGGCCGCCGCCTGATCGATCCGTCGGGATTGGCGGGCTCCCCCTGGAATGGCCAGGGCTGGCTGATTCAGGGCGCCCCCGCCGCCGATGGGGTGTTCACGGTTCAGGCGCTTCTGCCCTACGCCTACCTGCGGGTCACCCCGGAGCGGGTGGAGCGCGGCACCGATCCCGCCCTGGCCTTTGTGCACCACACCAACTGGAGCCCGGCCCAGCTGAGGCGGGGCAGCCTCCACCACACGGCCCTGATTCCAGAAGGCAAGGCGCCACCGCCCTGGACGCTCGGGGAGCGGGCGCTCCTGATGCACTTGTTCGGGGGGATCGGCGGCCCCGATGGCGAACCAGTGGACGGTTGGACTGTGACGGGCCATTTCTCCTTCGGGGAGGCCCAGGTGGTGCGCGACGCGTTCACGGGGAAGCCGCGGCTGGCGATCCGCTACCACCAGATCTATGCCACCAACCCCAACGGCATCGTGGCGGGCAGCCAGGACTGGAGCGCCTACGCCGGCAACCTGCAACGGGGCTGGATCGGCCTGCGGCCGTTCTCCGATGTGCTCGTGCCGATTGGCGGGGCCGTTCTCGACGCGATCGCCCTGCAGGCGGAGATTCTCTCGGCTCGCTATCGCTCCGGCGACGGCGTCGGCGTGGCCCCGGTCACCCCCTCCACTTCCTGCGTGCAGGATTCCGGCCAGGCCCTGTGGATCGCCATCCGTCAGCTGCGCCTCCAGGGGGACGCCATCCCGATGTCGGCCTTTGATCGGGAGCGGCTGCGGGAGCTCGGGCTGGCCTTTGACCACCTCCTCAAACCCTTCGGGCGGGTGCGGGGCGACTGGGCCAACAACGCCAAGTGGGCCCTGGCGGCCGGCACCGGCACGGCCACCACGGCGCGGATTCGCCCCGGCGCCAACGTCTTTCAGACCAGCCAGAGCCTCAAGGACGCCCTGTTGAGTTGGCGGTCCATGCTTCCCCGCACGGCCCACGACCTCTTCGCCGCCGAGTTCACGCGGGTGGGACTGCCCCTGCTGGTGGTGCGGAGCAATCAGATCCCGGGGGCCAATCCGCGCCTGGAGCCCCTCGCCCCGACGGCCCTGTTCGGCCAAGTGCCCTGGATCGCCACCTCGCTCGGTCGCCTTGGGGACAGTCTCTTCCCCGAGTGGCCGTCCGCCAGCCTGGTGTGGAGCGCGCTGATGGGGATCGCGTTGGTCGCCATCGGCTGGAGCCGGGGGTGGCGCGGGGCCGTTCTGGTGGTGCCCGCGTTCCTCGGGGAGGTGGTGTTCCGCGGCCTGCTGCTGCCCAGCTCCCTGGATGGGGTGGGCCCCTTGGCGATGGTGCCATGGTTGGCGCTCAGCGTCGGCTTGTTCGTCGCCTGGCGCGGCTTGCGGATCCGCCCCAGGCGTGGGGCGCTCCAGTTTCAGTGGGCGGATCCCCAGGTGTTGACGCGGGAGAGCCTGCTCGGGGGGGCGTGCGCCTTGGCCTACGTGGTGAGCGGCTCCCTCTGGCCGGCGGTGCTGATCCACTGGCTGGCGGCGGTGGCCTGGCGCCAGCGGGGCTGACAGGGCCTGGCCAGTGGCGGCCCACCAGGAATCATGGACGATGCCGTCAATCGTCAATGGATCCGATTGGCATGGAGGCTTGGCCCCCTTGGCCTGTCTGACCTGAGGGCCAAGGGAGCGCTGGGATGCGGCTGATTCAACGCTCTCCGCGGGCCCCCTTGGCTGATTTCACGGCAAACAGCGGAGATGGAGGCGAAAAGATCATCAATTCGGTTTGGAAACGATCTCATAGGGCTGTTTAAATAACCTGGGTTTAGCTGGCGATTTGCTCCCGGATTGGGGGCTTGATGTTTGGCATCCGCCGCTCTCTAAACCCTTCAAGCCACTTGGGGCTTTGTTGGACATGCGAATCGAGAAACCTCCGCCTAGGAAATTCATTCTTCCTGTGCTTCGCCTGGGTGCTCCCTTCATCCAACCCCATGGGCTGAAGAGGTCTCGCGGAGGGAATGCCACCGGAATGCCTCCGGGCTCTGTGCTGCCAACAGAGCGCATGGTCATGCGGTGCTCAGGCACGTTCTTGGCTCTGTAGTCGGTGCTCTTACGGCTTGTCCCCATGAAAATCACAACTTGGAACATGCGGGGAGGCGCGCAGCAGCTCTACCTGCAAACATTGATTGCTCAGAACGATCCTGATGTCATCTGCCTTCAGGAGTGCGGTGACATGAGCCAAATCCTGGAGAATCAGGCGCCGATCCTTGGCCATCCCTATTCGCTCACGGGAAAGTATCGATCAGGAAGTGTGTTGTACGATGTCTTGTTTTGGTGTAACTACGCGGAGGCTGACCCCCGAAATAGCTTGGCGGTGATGAGTCGTCTTCCTGTACATAGCCAAGGCATCCTGGACCCGGTAGATGTCTCCCCTCTTGGCTTTCAGCCCCACAATCCCCGTCGTCTGCCATGGATGGAGGTGAATGAGGGAGGCGTCTCGATTGCTATTTATTCTTATCATGCTCCCTCGGCGAATGTGAGCAAGGTTTGTAGTTACACCAACATGCAGATCGCGGCCCTTCATCGCCATCCTGGTGTGAGAGCGGTGGTGGGTGACTTCAACGCCGATCCAACGAATGAAGCCTTTGTGGCGCCTCCAACCGGAACGGTTGTGCGAGGTGAGAAAGCCACCCGGCAAGGTGGCAACCTCATGGATTACAGCATTACCACCCCCTTTGTTTACTATATCTTTCATCGGGCTGGCCGCCTGGTGGGCGCCTCAGAGCATTATCCGCAAAGCTTTATGTACTAGATGCGCCGCAACCTTGCTACGGCCTCCTCTTCATCGCTAGGTCTGAGAGGGGATGGGTTGAGAAGTTGGTTGTTGGGCTAGGGGATCAAGCAAGCCCCTAAAGTCATTGGCTGTGAAGATGGCAGGCTTTGATTTCCCGTGTAGGCAAGGCTAGTTGTGTCACGGTTTCGTGCTTGGGTCGGCATGGACTCGCCGTTTATTCATGAAACCCTAACTACGCTCTGCTGGCCTTTATCCAGCGGAAGGTGCCTAATGACAATTCTGAATCTGGCCTTCTGTTCGGATGGACTGAATGGTTTTTTTCAGGCCTTGCGGCGCGTTTACGACCACTCAGAAACCTTGGAGCAATTGCTTCAGGCGTTGCTCGACCTTCTCTCCGAAACCACCCCCCTGAGCGATCTGTGTTTGACCCTTCATCGGCGCCATTCCGGCATCGTTTCTCCTTCGAAGAGACGGAACACGAGTTCTCCATACGAATGGACATCAACCCCCGGCCATCGGGGTGAGCGTCGATTCACACCCCGCGGATCTCGTCGCGTGTGTAGGGAGCCGATTGTGTATGGGAATGAGACCCTTGGTGCCATCCAGTATATGGGGGATGAAAGGGAATCCGACTCCCTTGAAATTATCTCACTCCTGAAGTTAACGGCCAAGTGAGCTGCTTATTTTATCAAGCGCCAAGATGTGGCTGAGTGGTCGAAGGAGCGCCTTGGACGCTCCTTCCGCCTTGCCGGAGTGAGTCAGGAGCTGCTTCGATTGGAGCACTCGATTGAGATGGCAAGTATGTCCTGTCTTCCTGTCTTGATTGGCGGTGAGCCGGGAACGGAAAAGATTCATGCCGCCGTGGCCATTCATGCCTTTAGCGAAAGGCGCAGTTATCCATTCGTCGAGGTTGATTGCGCCCGGCTAGAGGTGTCCATGCCTTTTTGTATGCAGCAGGCTCGCCGTGGCACCCTGTGCTTGCATAATCTTCACCTTCTGTCACTGGACCATCAATATGCTTTGAGAGATCTTCTCTATCCACGCCTTGGGCAGTGGACCAACCATTCAGCCCCGAATGATGTTCGTATCATTTCCATTACGGAACACGACCTTGATGTTTGCGGTGCCAAGGGCACCTTCTTGCCATCCCTGCTCAGTGAACTGAGCTTCTTGTCGTTTCATGTTCCTCCAATCCGCTGCCGCAAAGACGATATCCCTTCCCTGTTGAAAGCCCTGCAAGGCGATCTGGAGATTGCCCCAACCCAGGAGATGGATGGGAATGTGCGCCAGGTGTTCCGTCAGCATGACTGGCCAGGAAATCTGTTTGAACTGGCCAGGGTGGCCGCCCATCTGGGAATCCTGTCAGGCGGCCAGGAAGTCTCCCTCAACGACCTTCACGTCCATACCCCCTGGTTGCTGGAAGGGTTTCCTGAGGTGTCGGCAAGCGCCTCAGATCAGGGCCAACTGGAACCGCCGGATGGCGAACCCCCGACCGTTGAGGGGGGGCTGGAGCGCTGGATCGATGACTTTATTCAGGGTCGGCCGGATCTGTCATCCACCCTGCATGATGGGGTTTGCAAAGCCATTCGTTTTCTGCACGACAACTTCGCGGCCGCAATGACTATGGATGATCTGGCCAAAGTGGCGAATCTCAGTCCCTCCCACCTCAGCTTTCTGTTTCGCAAGGAGATTCAGGCAACCTTCAAGGATCTGCAGCAGTGCATCCGGATTAAACAGGCCGCGTCCCTTTGCGTGGTGTAAAACCCGAGGCCCGAATGCCCTGATCAGAGGGTGAACAGGGTTGAATGACGGGCTGTCATTCCAGAGGCGCAGATGCACCTCTTGCAGCCACGATGAATCGA
>Ga0315904_10001124_pt1 | contig 42295 bp, 34 predicted proteins | sample LakEriMetagenome_6_FD_203529 | JGI IMG/M metagenome (GOLD analysis project Ga0315904, IMG submission 203529) | Freshwater fungal communities from buoy surface, Lake Erie, Ohio, United States - Buoy 12 MA120 | ecosystem: Environmental > Aquatic > Freshwater > Lake | place: USA: Lake Erie, Ohio... | reverse complement strand
GTCCCTGTTTAGTCCTCGATCAAGCTTCGCTTGATCGTGGACTACTTGGTTTTTCGAGATTCTCGATTTGTTTTCGGTGTGGTGATAACAATGCAAGACACGCGCGAGACGATATCGATCGGCAGTTTTGGTTCTGCCCATTCGGGAGGAGCGAACTTTGTGCTGGCGGATGGCAGCGTCCACAAAATCTCCTACACGATCGATGCGACGATTTATCGCTACTTGGGGAATCGCCGCGATGGCCAGATGGCGGAGGTGCCGCAATGACACGTTGCGTTTCGAATGGACTTGCTATGTCAATGGATCAGGCTTCGATCGCCCCATCGAACTTGTCAGCGAACGATCAAACCCCGAGCGCGCTTGTCACGGTATTGATGCCGTGCCTGAACGAAGCCCGGACGTTGGCAGCATGTATCCAGCAGGCCCATGCCGGTTGCCAAGCCGCCCTCGCTCAGCGAACGCATGCACCTGGCAACATCTCCGTACCGGGCAGCACGGACGAGGAAGTTCCGCACTCGAATGATGCACGCAGCACAGCGCATGGGCTTACCTATGAAATTCTGATCGCTGACAACGGCAGCACGGACGGTTCGCCGGAGATCGCGATTGCCAACGATGCCCGAGTGGTACATGTGGAGCAAAAAGGGTACGGGGCAGCGTTGCTTGGCGGGATTGCGGCAGCGCGGGGCAAGTACGTGGTGATGGGTGACAGCGACTGCAGCTACGACTTTGGCGAGGTCCCGCGGTTTCTGGACAAACTCGAAGAGGGCTACGATCTCGTCCTGGGCAACCGCTTTGCAGGCGGGATCATGCCTGGCGCGATGCCGTGGCATCATCGCTACATCGGCAACCCGATCCTGAGCGGTCTGGGGCGGTTGTTGTACCGAACCCCATGCCGCGATTGGCACTGCGGATTACGAGCATTCGATCGCGAGAAGATTCGGGCCGTGAACCTAAAAGCTCCCGGTATGGAATTCGCGAGCGAGATGGTGATCCGTGCTTCGCAGGGAAAACTTCGCATGGGCGAGATCCCGATCCAACTCCATCCTGATGGTCGATCAAGACCGCCGCATTTGAGGAGTTTCAGGGACGGAGTGAGACATTTGTGGTTAATACTAGGAGCTTTCCGAAGAGCATCAGTCGTCTTGGTGGTAATCAAAGTTTGTTTGGTGTTCGTTGGTTGTTTTTTCTCTCCATCTTTTGGTAGAAGGGTTTAATGATGAAAAAAATCTTACGCTCCTGGGGGTTTCCGTTGGCGCTAGTGTGTTTTGGTGCAAGCACTGCCTGGGCGGCATTTGGCCCGTGTAATATTACGCGAACTGCGGGCTTTTTTACGTCCATAGGTTGTTACGGAGGTTTTGTGCCCTTTGCCATGGAGTGTCACTGTGGAGGAATTGTTGTAATAACTCCGGAACATAGCGCATGCGCAAACACGAATGCGATTCCATGTACCGAAATTATTGTCGAGAAGGCGATAGGTTATTGGTCCGATGGCAGTGATTGTTCAAACTTTGGTTTGAGTTGCAGCGGAACCTGTTTTATTGACCTCAAGACGAGGAAAAATATTTTCAACCCTCCAGGGACAAACTGCACTGCCATGCCGCCGGTCAATCCGAATCCGCCGACTTCTACAACTACTCCTGTCGAGCAAACATAAAATGCGAATCTCTTTTCTTGTTTTTCTTGTGTTAGGCGGTTGCACTATCAGTGCATCCGCTCAAACGCCGCAGGAAGTTTTTCAAACTGCAGTAGACGCTGCGCGCAATCCTGCCTTGCTTAGTGCCGAGGTGCGATTTAGTGCCGATATTATTTCCCCGAAGTTAGATGCAGATGGGCTCGCAAGATTTGCGAAACTCAATGAGGATATGATTAAGGCTGGAATTGAAATCTACAAGGAACAACCGGAGATTCGAAAGAGTTTCGAAGAATCGCTTGCTAATCTTGATAAAGAGGTAACGCTACAGGCCGAAGCAAATCGCAAACTTGCTATCTTGGGGCTCTACCGTGCTTCGGGACCAGCTATCGGAGGCGACCGGCTTTTAGAGGCAAAAATTCAAAAAGGGGCCGATCCTCCGTACGATTGTCATACGCTTCAAAGATTTTTAGACGAAAAAAATGTTCAAAGCGTTTTTTTTGATGTCGGATCTCAAATGGTGACCGTAAGCAATACCCCCGCTGGGATCGGAATTCCAGATCCATTGTCTCTTGGGAGACTATCGGGGCCTGCGTTCCTCGGATCGGAACACTTTACCTACAGTTTCGACGAAACTTGGCAGTCTGAAAGAAAAGAGGAGATTTGCGTTAAGTTCGAAATTCGAGGTAGGATGGATGCCGCCAAAAGTAACTCGACCAGTGACTTGATCAAATTGACTGGAAGAGCGGTGATCGACCCAACCCGCGGTTACACTTGCTCATTGTTTGAGTATGGGAGTGGTGGGATGGAACCCGACCTGAGTGTCGCTAGCACAGAATTCTTTCAGGTAAAGGGGACAGACGTTTGGTTCCCGCAGAAGAGCGTAGTGCGAACGAAAAAGGCAGACGGTGTGGAGGTTGCGAACGTCTCGTTCCGTCCAGAGGATTTTGTTTTGCAACAGGATTTCTCTGCTGAAATGTTCTCGCTGAAGATTCCTCCTGGCACAGTTTTACTCTATCAGTTGGGGGTACCGCAGCAACGCAAAGCCTTTTGCGAAGTTTCAATTGATATCGACGGACTCGGCAACCTTCTCGATAACAAATGTCTTTTCGTGAATGCTGGAAAACCTGCAAGCCGCGCACCGTTTTTCGCGTACTCGGCGTTTGCGGTCGTACTGTTATTTTCTTTGCTCTATTTGGGATTCCGGACATGGAAACAGCGATGGGTAGCGGGCGAGTATTAGCCGGAATTCATCTCTGCGCTCTTGCTTGCATTACAGGTTGCGGGATTCGGGAGCATCATTCGATCGATGCATTAGACATCCAACCTTCCGTCTTAGACCTTGGGACCATTGCTGTTACGGGTCAGCAAGTATCGGCGAAATTCACGCTCAAGAATAATGGTAGCCAGAAGGTCGACGTGCAACTGACTTCGGCATGCTCCTGCGTCATTGCTGGGTCTCCATTTGCAACGCTTGGGCCGAAACAAACTGATCAATTCGAATTACTCATCTCCACGCATGGTAGATCTGGCGATTTCAGAACGGAGCTCGTGGTTGACGCTTCAGGCAAGTCTCATCGGCTGCCGATCAAGGCGATATTTGTCCCTGAGGTGTACGCCTTTCCTTCAAGAGTGGTTTTTTACCCCTCGGACAGCTCGGGCGATGAGCTTATTGGTAGTTTTTCAATCTCTGCTCCCGTCGAGCTTTGGCAAGACTTGCAACTTCAAGTGGAAGATGGCTACCGAATCGATGGAGACGAGGTCGGAGCGAAGCGACAGTTTCGTGTTTCCTATAATGGACCTTCAAGAAAATTGCATCCGTCAATCGTTCTTCGCAAGAAAAACCAGGAGTATCCGGTGCTCAACATCCCTGCAATCTCTGGGCTTCGATAGATAGCAGTGGAACATCCCGGTCGCTGTCCTCGCGTGTCTTTTCTATGCCTGTGCGCTTAGGCGATGAAAATCTTTGGGGGAGCTTTGCTACAATGGGGTGGCCCGATGCGATAAGAATATCGCTTCTTTATTTCTCGTAAACCTCGGAAATCTTGAACACAAGTCCCACTGGGATTCTTTCCCGCGCCGTCGTTTGTTTGCGGTCGCCAGCGGCGATCTGGTGGTGGATTGTCGTGATTGTAGCAGGCAACCTGCTGGAGTTGGGGTTTCGCGTCGATCGCTTTCCGAACATCGATGAAGTTGCCCATCTGCCCGCCGGGATTTCCCACTGGAAATTCGAGCGGTTCGATATGTATCGCGTCAATCCGCCCCTCGTACGGACCGTCGCCACGATCCCCAACTACCTAGCGAATACTTCCTACAGTTGGAACCTTTACGACAGCTCCGTCGGCAGCCGCCCCGAGTTCACCATCGGGCGCAACAAATTGGATCAAGTGAAGATCAACCACTGGAAGGATTTTGTCTACGCAAGGCTCGTCGCGTTGAGCTTCATGATCCTGCTGAGTGTGGTCTTGATGCGATGGCTCGGGAAGCTGCTTGGCCCGTATGCTCTGGTTTGTCTGTGCACGTGGCTCTGGTTCTGCCCCAATCTCAAAGCGAACGCACCGACCATCTTGCCCGATGTCGGAGCGGTCGCGACGGGAGTCCTGGCATGCTACATGTTTTGGCTCTATTGGAAGACACCTTCCTGGGAGCAGGTGGTTGCGTGCGGGGTCGGATTGGGATTCGCGCTGCTGTCCAAATTGACGTGGCTCTCGGCGATTCTCTCCTTGCCAGCAACCCTGTGTCTTTGTCTTTTGCTTTTCCGCGAGTCGCGTTCCAAGAGATCCGTAGCGATGACCGCGCGACATGTGTTTTGTATTCTGGTGCTCGCCCTGGCCGTTGTCCATGTCGGCTATTTGTTCGAAGACTCGGTCGTGCCCCTTCGCCAGTACGAATTCGTGAGCCAAGTACTAGGAGGAACCGAAGCGACCATGGCGAATCCTGGGAATCGGTTCAAGGAGGGATGGCTCGGCATGCTCCCGATTCCGGTCCCGAAGAACTTTATTCTGGGAATCGACCACCTCAAGATGGAGGTCGAGCAGAAGTATTGGTCGTTCCTCTTGGGGGAGTGGAAGTTTGGAAGTTGGCCCCATTACTATCTGATGACCACCCTGTTCAAAACCCCGGAGCCGACCCTGCTGGCTGCGGCCCTCGGGCTTGGAGTTCTGATCGTTGGGACGTGGCGCAAGATGGTTGCTCCCGAGGTGATATCGATGTTTCTGTTCCTGGTGATTCCACCTTTGGTTGCATTTGCCTCGGTCAGTTGGCAAGGAGGCTTCAACCACCACCATCGCTACGTGCTGATGATTTACCCCCCGATGTTCGCGTTGGCCGCGTATGTCGCCTCGCCTGTCGCCGTGCAATTGCTTCGATTCCGGCTGCCGTTTCTGGGGCCGGAGAGACGAAGTATCGCCATCCCCTTGGCGTTGACTCTGGCGGTTCTGAGCGCTGCGTCTTCGCTGCGGGTGCATCCGTACTACACCAGCTACTTCAACACGCTCAGTGGCGGCCCAGAATATGGCTGGCATTTGCTCGGGTTCTCGAACATTGACTGGGGACAAGACATCTTGGAAGTGGATGCGTGGCTGAAAGCCCATCCGGATCGTCGTCCGCTGGTGATGGATTTGGATTATTCCAACGCAAATGTAAACCTATTCGACGTCCCCACGAGTATGCCGCCGAAATTGCCCAAGGGGGAATCGGTTGACGAAGTTCGCAGGTCGATCACCGAGACGCAGTGGTGGATCATCAGTGTCAAGAAGTTGTACAACTTCCCCGACCGGCCGGGGCTGGAGTATCTGCAGCAGATTCAGCCTGTGGAGCGGATCGCCTACGCCTACCACGTCTATCGGATCGATCCGCTCCCTGCCGATCCTGGGGCTGCAGATCCAAAGGGAGAGCCTCGCACTGAAGAATCGGAATCCGGTATTGCGAAAACGATGGAGGAATGAAAGCGATGCAGGAATGAAGGCTGGTGCCGAGGGCTCTCGCGGAGACGCGGAGTCGCGGAGAGAGATGCAACGGCACTCAACGATCAGTTCCTACCCATGTTTCACGCCTCCGGCTCATGGAAACGACGACGGACTTTGGTCGGCGGTGTCTGCGGTGCGGACGGGATTGCCACCCTGGTGAGTGGATCTATGGGTAGTACCGGTTACCATGGCCGACTGCCGATCCTCGCGGTTGCCAATGCCAGCAAGAACTGTGGCTGACATCGCCCCGCCCCATTCGAACCGAACTGGATGCTAGACCGCCAAGGCGCATCTGCGACGTATCGCGGCTGATGATTCCGATCACGCCACCGCCGACTTCCCGCGTGGATTCTTGATGCGTTGCGGCTGACGGAAACTGCGGCTGTGGACGTAATTCCTAAGCCGTCAGGTTGTTGGCTGGCTGTGAGTGGGACTGGGAAAACCCTGGAGAAAAGGTTACACTTTCCGAATCTTCAAATCCGCGATGCGGACGGTCCCACGAACCCCTCTTTCAATAGCTCCCAAAAGGCAAGAGACCTCTCCGGAATGAATGAAGAAATCCTGCAACGCATCGATCGAAATTACGGTATCGAAAACTGGTCCGCAGGCTATTTCGGCGTGAATCCCCAGGGAAATATCGTTGTCCACCCGTCATCAAACGACCCGCGTTGGGTCGACCTCAAAAAAGTGGTGGATCACTTGGTCCACGAGCGGAAACTCAACCTTCCCATCCTTCTCCGTTTTCCACAGATCCTGACCAACCAACTCAAGCTTCTCACCGGCGCCTACCGGGATTCGATCGAACAATTTGGGTATCAAGGGAAGCACTACCCTGTTTTCCCGATGAAAGTGAATCCGCGGCGCGAGGTAGTGGAGGAATTTCTGAAGGAAACCGGTCGCCATCGGGTGGGCCTTGAGTGCGGGAGCAAAGCCGAGCTCTATGCGGCGATCGCCCAAGACCAGACTCCCGAATCGCTCTTGATCTGTAATGGATTCAAGGACGAGTCGTTCTGCCGCCTGGCCTTGCTCGGCGTCCAGTCGGGCAAGCGGGTTGTGATCGTCATTGAAAAAGCGAACGAACTCCGCATCCTGCTCCGGGTCTGCAACGAATTGGGAGTTTTCCCCTGGATCGGCTTGCGAGCCAAACTCTACACGCGCGGCTCGGGCAAATGGGCCAGCTCCGGCGGGGACTCGGCCAAGTTTGGACTCACCACGTCGGAAATCCTCCAGTGCATTCGGTTGCTTCGCGAGGATGGGAGAGAGCAATACCTCAAGCTCCTCCATTTCCATATCGGCAGCCAAATCACCGACATCAAACGAGTGAAGAATGCGATGAAAGAGGCCGCTCGCGTCTACGCCAAGATCCATCAATGGGGACTGCCGGTCGATTATCTCGATATCGGCGGTGGGCTTGGGGTCGATTACGACGGATCGAAAACGCGAACCGAATCATCGATGAATTACACGGTGCAGGAGTTTGCCAACGATGTGGTCTACACCGTGCAAACGGTCTGCGATGAGGAAGATGTCCCGCACCCGAATCTTGTCACCGAGAGCGGCCGGATGATGACGGCTTACCATACGGTTCTCGTCGTCTCGATCAAGGAGGAAATCGAAACCTTTGCCGACGATTTGCCCGAGGTGACGATCGATGAAGATGATCCGCAGGTCATCACCGAGTTGAAAGGGCTATGCGATGATCTCAACGGCAAGAACTATTTTGAGTACTACCATGATGCGGTGGAGCATAAAGATGAACTTCACACGCAGTTCAATCTCGGCCTGATTTCGCTCGAGGACCGGGCCAAGGGGGAGGTGCTCTATTGGGAAATCTGCGCACGAGCTCTTCGGGAATCCGAGCTAACGCGGAACCCGAACGAGGAGTTCGAAGATGTGAAGCGAATCCTCGCGGCGAAATATCTGTGCAACTTTTCTCTGTTTCGATCCGCACCTGACTCGTGGGCCATTGGGCAACTCTTCCCGATCGTTCCACTCCATCGACTGCACGATCCGAAAGTAGATTTCGCGACGCTGGTCGATGTGACTTGCGATTCCGATGGCAAGATCGATAAGTTCGTCGACCTTCGGGATGTCAAGGAAACCCTCGAACTGCCCGAATGGCGAGAGTCCGAGGATTACTTCCTCGGCATCTTTATGATCGGGGCTTACCAAGAAGTCATGGGCTCGTACCACAATTTGTTTGGGCTCCCCAACGAAGCCCAAATCTTCATCGAGGCGCCAGATCGATTCCATGTCTCGAAAATCGTGCCCGGAAGCAAGATCCAGGACATGGTCTCCTTTGCTCGGTACGACGTCCATCATTTGCAGGAACAGTTCGCCAAACGAGTGCGAGGTTTGGCGAGCAACGGTCAACCATCGACCGAGTCCGACCACTTGATCCGCCAGTTCGAAGCAGCGGCGTCGTGGTCGACGTATCTCGATTAGCGCCCAACACCCTCGCCGTTAGTTTTGAAGTTGCGCCTTCGCGGCAATCCCAACCCGTAGCGTGAGCGAGGGATGAAGTTACGTCACTTTTGAGGTTCTCCCTCGTTTGTCCCTCGCTGACGCGTCGGGTTGTGAAAATCCCTGGAAGACTATAGTCTTATTGGTGCTGAACAGGCAATCGCGTAACGACAACGACGCCAGGAGCCATCGATGGCCCGCAACGAACAGCTCATCCGGCAACACAAGATCATTCAAGTTCTCGAACGCCGTCGGTACGGAGCGACGCTCGAGGATCTGCGCGATACGGTCGTCGACGAACTCGGGCTCGGTAGTCTGCACGTTCGCAGCATCCGCAGGGATATCGAAGCGCTTCAAGCGGCCGGTATGCCAATCATCACCGAGGAAACGCAATCGGGCAAAGTCTGGAAGATGAGCCGGGCCGACACGGGGCTCCATCGCTTGACCATAACCGCCAGCGAACTGATCTCCTTGTCGATGGGGCGAGATTTGCTCATCCCCCTGGTCGGAACCCAATTCTGGCAAGGAATCGAAGCGTTCTGGAACAAGGTTCGCGAACAACTGCCAGCCGGAGTTTGGGAGCACTACGAGCGCTATCGCCGAACCCTCCGCATCCTCGGGGTCGTTCCAAAGACCTACGAAAAGCAGCAAGGGGTTCTCAAGACCATCAATCGCGCAATCCAAGAGCATCGGCGACTGGATGTCGAATACGAGTCGACCGGCCAGACGCCCCGCAAACGGATCCTCGAGCCGTACGGGCTAGCGATCTTTCAATCGAGCATCTACCTGGTGGCGGTCGAGGCGGGAATCGGCTCGGATGTTGAACCCCAAGAACGCCTTCGTCACTGGAAGCTCGACCGATTCCACCGCGCCACGGCTCTCGACGATTGGTTCAAGCCGGACGATGACATCGATCTCAACAGCCACCTCGGGCGAAGCGTCGGTATCTTTAGCGGCGATCAGCCTGTCTTATACCGCGTGCGGCTGAACGCCAAGGCTGCCCGATGGGTTCAAGAGGAGCCCTGGCACGCTGAGCAGCAGATGGAGGCGTGCCAGGACGGGTCAAGTATTCTGTCCGTTCCGGCGTTTCACCCCATGGAGGTGATTCCGAACGTTTTGAGGCTGGGAGCGGATGCGGAACTGCTCGAACCGGCCAACGCTCGGCAGTGGATCGCTGACCAAATCGGTCAAATGGGGGCCCGTTACCAAAAAACCAAGGATTCTGCACCCTCAAAACGGGTTCGAAATCCCTAGACCGCCCCTAGTTCGTCTTCCCTCCAGATGACGATTCCGCCACAATGTCGGTTTGGATTCCCGGTCTTGCCATCGGGCCTTTGAAAAACCTACATCCGGAACGAATCAAATCCATGTCCGACGCAAAAGTGTTGGGAGAAGTAGACCCTTCGGTGTTGGCTGCTGCTGGTCAAGTTGAGGCGCTGGTCGATGTCGATCCCGCTGAAACCAGCGAATGGCTTGGCTCCCTCGATTACGTCCGCAGGAGTCGCGGCAACGAGCGGGTGCGGTATTTGCTAACAGCCCTCGACAATCGGGCTCGACGCGATGGGGTCGAGATCCCGTTTGAGACGACCACCCCTTATATCAATACCATCCCAGCCGCCGAGCAGCCTCCCTATCCCGGGAATCGGGAACTCGAGCGCCGCATCAAGAGCATCATCCGATGGAACGCTATGGCCATGGTGGTGCGGGCCAACAAAAAGAACAAAGGCCAAGGGGGGCATATCAGCACCTTTGCCAGCAGCGCGACGCTCTACGAAGTCGCCTACAACCATTTCTTCCGAGGACGTGGCGATTCCGGATACTCCGGCGACTTGGTCTACTTCCAGGGGCATGCGTCCCCTGGCATGTATTCGCGAGCTTATGTCGAAGGTCGATTGCCCGAAATCAAGCTCGAAAATTTCCGTCGCGAACTGGCTCCCGAGGGAGGCCTCAGCAGCTACCCGCACCCGTGGCTTATGCCCGAGTTTTGGGAGTATCCCACGGTATCGATGGGACTTGGTCCCATCATGGCGATCTACCAAGCTCGTTTCAATGAATACTTGAACGATCGAGGCCTCAAGGACACGCGTGGCCAAAAGGTTTGGGCCTTCCTCGGCGACGGGGAATGCGATGAACCGGAAACTCTCGGCGCCATCACGCTTGCTCCGCGTGAAAAGCTCGACAACTTGATCTTCGTCGTCAACTGCAATCTGCAACGGCTCGACGGACCCGTCCGAGGCAACGGAAAGATCATTCAGGAGCTGGAAGCGGTCTTCCGCGGTGCTGGTTGGAACGTCATCAAAGTGATTTGGGGAAGCGACTGGGATCCGCTTCTCGAAAAAGACGAGTCGGGACTTCTCGTCCAGCGGATGACCGAAGTGGTCGATGGCCAATACCAAAAATACACGGGCATGCCCGGCTCCTATATTCGAGAGCATTTCTTTGGCAAGTATCCGGAGTTGCTGAAGTTGGTCGCGAACTACTCGGACGAAAAGCTCGAAAAGCTGAATCGCGGAGGTCATGACCCAGAGAAGGTCTACGCCGCATTCAAGGCCGCGGTCGAGCACAAGGGGCGACCGACTGTGATCCTGGCTAAGACGATTAAGGGATACGGGCTTGGCGAAGCGGGCGAAGGGCGCAATATCGCCCACAACCAAAAGGAAATGAACGAGAAGGAACTCCTCGAGTTCCGAAGCCGGTTTGGGATCCCGATCTCCGACGATGAGGTTGCAACGGCCCCGTTCTACAAGCCACCCGAGACCAGTACTGAGATTCGGTACCTCAAGGAGCGACGTATCGCTCTCGGCGGATCGGTCCCCAGTCGACCGGCCAAGCATCCGGTGACCGAGACGCCGACCCTCGAAGACTATCGCAAGTTCATGAGCACGCAGCTCGAAGGGAAAACCATTTCGACTACGAATGGTTTTGTGCGGTTGCTCGGCCGGCTCGTCAAGGACAAGAACATTGGTCGCGTCATCGTCCCGATCGTGCCGGACGAATCGCGCACGTTTGGAATGGAAGGCCTGTTTCGCGAGATCGGGATCTACGCCCACTCGGGACAACTCTACGAACCAGTCGATTCGGACCAGTTGGCGTACTACAAAGAAGCACGCGATGGCCAGATTCTCGAAGAGGGAATCACCGAATGCGGTTCGATGAGTAGCTTCGTCGCGGCGGGTACAGCCTACTCGGCGCACGGGATCAACATGATTCCATTCTATATCTACTACTCGATGTTCGGTTTCCAACGCGTCGGAGATTCGATTTGGGCCGCTGCCGACATGCGGGCCAAAGGATTCTTGATCGGCGGCACCGCCGGGCGAACGACCTTGAACGGCGAGGGACTTCAGCACCAAGATGGACACAGCCATCTCAATGCGATGGCGTTTCCAACCGTTCGGGCATACGACCCCGCGTGGGCCTACGAGACCGTGGTCATCGTGATGGACGGGATGCGACGTCTGTACCAGGAAGGGGAAACCGGCATCTATTACATCACGGTCCACAATGAGGATTACGAGATGCCCGCCATGCCCGAAGGGATCGAGGAAGGCATCATTCGCGGGATCTACAAGTTCAAGTCCGCCGAGGTCGACAAGCCTCGCGGCCGCGTACAGTTGTTCGGTTCGGGCGCAATTCTGAGACATGTTCTCGAGGCCCAAAAGATCCTCGCGGAGAAGTACGGTGTCGCCAGCGACGCGTGGAGTGTCACCAGCTATACCCAGCTCCGACGCGATGCGCAAACCTGCGAACGATGGAATATGCTCCATCCGGACCAACCCCGAAAAAAGAGCTACATCCAAACCGCACTCGAAGGAGCTACGGGTCCGATTATTTCCGCCAGCGACAACGTTCGCGCCGTCGGCGAGCAGTTGCTTCCGTACTTGGACCAAGACTACTTCGTCCTCGGTTGCGATGGCATGGGCCGTAGCGAAACGCGACCGGCGCTTCGTCGTCACTTCGAGGTCGATGCGGCGTCCGTGGTGATCGCTACCCTGTATCGACTGAGTCGCAGCGGTGCGATTCCCGCATCGGAAGCGGCCGCGGCCATTCGGGATCTCGGGTACGATCCCGAAAAGCCAAATCCGTTGTTCGCTTAGCCTTACTGTTTATTCCCTATCTCGATCCCCGTTTTGCATGAGCCATGGCTACTGAAATCAAGCTCCCGTCTTTGGGCGAAGGTATCGAATCCGGTGACGTTCTCGAGGTGTTGGTCAAACCTGGAGACGTTATCAAAAAAGAACAATCGTTGCTCGAGATGGAAACAGACAAGGCGACCGTCTCAGTTCCAAGCCCAGTCGCAGGAAAAGTCCTAGCGGTGACGGTCAAGGAAGGGGAAACGGTCAAAGTCGGGTCGGTGATCGTCACGATGGAAGTGACGGGTGGCACAGCCCCGGCTCCCACTCCTGCCGCTGCACCGCCAGCAGCAGCACCTGCACCGACACCGGCTCCAGCCGCTCCTGCTCCGGCACCTGTTGCGAACAAACCCGCTGCGCCAGCACCGAAGCCAACCGCACCAACTCCCAGTCCAGCCGCAGCCCCGGTAGCTGCTCCCGCGCCGGTGCTTGCAAGTGCTTCGGCATCTGCAACCGCGCCGGCAATGTCGGAAGATTCGATTCCCGCAGGCCCCGCGATCCGACGTTTTGCACGCGAGGTCGGCGTCGATTTGACCCATGTTCAAGGGACCGGCGAAGCTGGACGCATCACGCGCGAGGACGTCTTGGCCGTCGTCCGGCATGCCAATCAATCGCTGCAGGCCCGCGCGACGAGCACAACGCCCGGGCTGTCGCAGAGCGCCTCGCAAAAGGCTGCGACCGCCAAAGCAGGAGCAGAAACCAAACCAGGGGTTGCAGCGCAAGACGATTACGGACCGATCCGTATTGATCGGATGAGTAAGATCCGAAAGACGATTGCGTCCCAGATGAGCAAGTCGTGGTCGCTCGCTCCACGCGTTGTCAATTTTGACGATGCCGATGTCACGGAATTGGAAGCGTTTCGGCAAACTAGCAAAGACGACTATGCATCGCGGGGCATCAAACTTACCACGATGCCTTTCTTGATCAAGGCGATTGCGACGGCCCTGAGGCATCATCCCGCCCTCAATGCCGTGATCGATACCGAGAACGAGCAGGTCATTTACAAGGATTACGTCAATCTCGGGATCGCCATGGACACCGAGCGAGGCTTGGTCGTCCCGGTTCTGAAAGATGCCGATCGCATGTCGATCCCAGATATCGCCTATGCGTTATCGGAGATGTCGTCGCGAGTCCGAAACAACGATTTCTCGGTGAGCGACCTTCGCGGTGGGACATTCACGATCAGCAATCTCGGCGCGATTGGTGGAACTTACTCGACCCCGATCATCAATGTCCCCGAGGTAGCGATCTTGTTGGTGGGGCGTTCTCGCAAGCTACCGATGGTGATGGACGACGATTCGATCAAGCCGCGATTGATGATGCCGCTGAGCATCGCATACGACCATCGCTTGGTCGACGGCGCAACCGCCGCGCGGTTCATGAACGATGTCATCGCCTACCTGGAAGCACCGAGCCGACTGCTCCTGGCGATTTAAACCAACCGCCTGCCCTCGCTGCCGAAACCTTGCTAGCCCGACGGGCTTCGGCGCACCGACTTGTTAATTTACGGTCTGGCGAGTTGGTTCGACGTCATGCCTTCCCTGTAGCTACCGTCGCCAGACGGTGGTATCTGCTCGTTCTTCGTCAGTCGCGTACTGCATCGTAGGATTCCCCGTGGAGCGTCAGCTGCGGTTCAACGGTGGCACATGCCCCGAATCAAGTTCACGGGAGATCGAGATCCGGGTTGCGGCTCCAGACCGAATCGATCCGTAGGAGAAAGCTTGCGATGAAGTAATTGGATTTGAGTCGCAGGTCCATCCGTTCCTGCGACGTGCTCGTTCTCACTCGACTTGGATGTGCTGAGCAAAGGTGGATTGATCGACGTTGCGGCCACTGAGGACCACGACGATATCGCCGTCGCCGCGAAGGTCCATCTCATTTTCACCTCTTGAGGTGCCCAGCAGTACCCCCGTGGTGATAGCCCCGGATGGTTCCGTTCTCAGTCCGTGCTTCTCATACAGCCATGCCATAGCGCGTCGGGTATCGAGATCCGAAAGGACCGTGGTTGCATGGACCAAGCGTCGCAAGATCGGCCAGTTATGCTCTCCGACGTCGTAGGAGAGAAGCCCATCGCAGATGCTGGTGGGTTTGGGTAAACGGACTCGCGATTGCTGCGCCATCGACTGCCGGAAGTCGTCGGCTCCCTCCGGCTCGACGCCGATGATTCGAGCTTGCGGAAATCCGTCCGCGATGGCGAGAGCATGGCCAGCCATCAGGCCGCCACCACTGACAGAACAGACGAAATGGGAGAGGGTGCGATGGTTTCGCTTTAGTTCCTCCACGATTTCCAATCCTCCGACGCCGTTGCCGGCGATCACAAAAGGATCGTCGTACGGGGAAGCTTGCAAAGCGTGTTCTTGTTCTGCGATCTCTTTTGCCAAGCGATCGCGTGTGCCCGTCAGGTGGTCGGTAGTGATGTCGTAGGTTCGGACTTCGGCACCGAACGAGCGGGTGAGTTCGAATTTGACCTTGGGGGCGGATTCGGGCATGACAATGATGACTCGTTTTCCGTAGCGCATCCCTGCAAAGGAGATTCCTGATGCAAAATTACCGGAGGAATGAGCCGCAACAGGGCGATCGACCAGATCCGGCAAATGATTGGCCATCCAGTTCAGTGCCCCCAGCAATTTGAAGGAACCAACGGGCGTCCAACCGTAGTCCTTGATCCAGACCTGGCGATGCGACGGGAGCCCGAGTTGTTTTTCAAGGGCGTACGAGCGGATCAATGGCGCAGGCGAAATGTGTTGTTGGATCACCCCTTGGGCGGCTCGTACTTCCGCGATGGTTGCTATTCGAGTCGATGAAGAGGAGTCGATTTGCATGGAACGTTACCGATTGTCACGACGGGTACATAAGCGGGTTTCTTAGGTCAAAAGGCCCTGTCATCTTAGCCGCGAGTGGGAGTCCTTTTCAACACCCGGTTCCCTGCGAATGGTATACTTGTTGTGTATGAAACAAGAAGGGGCATTCATCGTTGTGCCAATCTTCGAAACCTGAACACGCAACGTCTGGTGGATATGTTCGATCGATCTACGAACCTGCAACTCGTCGATGAGTATGTGACGAGTGATAGCTTGAAGCGTCACATGCTGGCCGTCGAGGCGGCGATGCGAGCGTACGCCGAGCGTCTCGGCGAGGATACCGAATTATGGGGCACGGTTGGATTGCTCCATGACTTCGATTACGAGCGCTGGCCAAACGCGCCGGATCATCCGCTGGAAGGGAGTGCGATCTTGCGCGAACGCGGATACTCGGAGGAAATCATTCGAGCGATTCTGTCGCATGCAGATTACCTGAACGACCAGTATCCACGGCAATCCCGGTTGGAGCATGGACTGTACGCCTGCGATGAATTGTGTGGGTTCCTTACCGCTTGTGCGATGGTTCGACCGCAACGACTCGAAGGGATCACGGCGTCTAGCGTGCGCAAGAAGCTGAAAAACCTGAGCTTCGCAGCGGCTATCAACCGGGAGGATATTTCTCGCGGCGCCGAGGCGTTTGGAGTGGATCTGGAAGAGCATATCGAGTTTTGTGCCGCGGCCATGCATGCGGCAAAGATCGTTTGACCGGCTCAAGCACTGGGCTGCATTCTTCTTGCATTCCAATAGAAGGGGCCCGTATGTTGCCGTTTTGTGGAAATCCGCGCGCGCTATCGCTATATTCGGAGCACGTTGCGAGCAATTGCTTGTTCTCTATCTTCTCTCTCCAACGCGACGAATCGAGACATCATGAGCCACAAGATCCAATGCCCTCACTGCAAAAATGCGATAAGCATAAAACCGAGCAAGGTCGGCAGGTTCAAACCGGCCTGCTCCAAATGCCAAAAATCGTTCGTTCTGGACGTGAAGGCTTTGGACCCGATTGATGTTCGCGTCGACGCGTCTAGCAGTTCGTCGGCAAAACCCGTTCCCGATGCCGATACGAGACCGGAAATGGACACAACCAAGCGACCGCAAATCAACGTTGATGCCACGATCGAGCAAACGGGAAGCGTTTCTTCAGCTCGTAAAGGCGTCAACGTAGAGTCCAAAGCCCCGTCACCTCCGTTGGTCCATGAGACGGTGGCGCAGGAAACGAGTTCCGAAAAGCGCAGCAAGGAGGCTTTGTCGTCCCAACGAAAGGATACAAAACAAGCTGCGAAGACAACAATGGCTGGCGATTCGTCCCGCAAATCGCAACGCGATTTTTCGATGGATGCAACCGTGGATGCCCCACCGTCTTCGTCTGCGGCTTCTCGAACTCGGTCAATGACCAACACGTCGGGTTCGCAAGTCGCGATTCAGCGTCTGGGAGGCTATCGGATCCTACGGGAATTGGGGCGAGGTGGCATGGGATCGGTCTATTTGGCAAAGCAGCTTTCGCTCGACCGAAGTGTTGCACTCAAAACGATCCAAACCGAGTGGGCCAGCAATCCCCGAGTGATAGCCCGCTTCATCCGCGAAGCGTATGCGGCGGCCCAACTGACACACCACAATGTAGTTCAAATCTATGACTTGGGTGAGGACACTGGGACCAATTTTTTCAGCATGGAGTTGGTCGGCGGCGGGTCACTCGACGATTTGATCAAGAAGTCCGGTAAACTCGATCCGAAAACGGCGGCATGCTTTATCGCCCAGGCCGCGCGCGGGCTGAAGTTTGCCCACGACAATGGAATGATCCATCGAGATATCAAACCCGCCAACTTGATGCTGACCAGCGATGGCATCGTCAAGGTCGCGGACATGGGGTTGGTGAAAACTCCCCAACACAGCGACGAAGAAACATCCTCGGGCGAAGACCGGAACATCTTGCTCGCCTCGGCTCGATCTCAGGTAACCGGGCAAGGGTCGACGCTGGGGACGCCTGCGTACATGTCTCCCGAACAGGCCGAAGACGCGACGAGCGTCGACCTGCGAGCGGACATCTATTCGCTGGGCTGCACGTTCTATGCCTTGCTGACCGGACGACCTCCGTTTCTAAGCGACAGCGCGCTGGAAATCATCACCAAGCACAAAACGGAACCCTTGATTCGCCCCGACAAGGTTGTCGAGGGTGTTCCATCGCAATTGGCGACCATTGTCGAGAAGATGACCGCCAAAAAGCCCCAGGACCGCTACCAGGACCTCAGCGGCGTGATCATCGATATTGAATCCTTCCTGGGCTCGGACAGCGGCAAACCCTTTGCCCCTGCCATCGAGCATGCCGAGCGCATCCGGCAAGCCAACGATGCCTTCCATTCGGCACCCTTGGCTAAACTTCGGGGGATCGCGCCGATCGCGTTTACCGTGGTAACACTCGCTCTCGCGGGCGTGTTGTGGTTTTTTGACTTTCGACTCGCCCTTACGGCACTCTCTCTCATCGCGTTGACGCCGATTGCTGTGGCTTTTCTCACAGGTTTATTTCAGTCCGACTCGCCGGTCGTATCGCGCTACCGCGCTCTGTTGTTCGCAAGTCGACTCGCCGATTGGGTGACGTGGGGAATCGGCGGGTTGCTCGTGCTGGTGATCCTCGCCACTCTCGGTATGCTTCCCCACGCGATCGTCGCCTTAGTGGTTGCGGTCGCACTGGCTTTTGCGTATCAACGCGTGTGCCAGCAATCGCTTCGCAGGCAACGCGACGCGGCGATCGGGCAAGCCGAGAGCTTGCTGCGAGAACTGCGAGTCGGAGGTCTGCCCGAGCATTCCATTCAGCAATTCGTGGCGGAATTCAGCGGCAAAAACTGGGAAGAATTCTTCGAGACGTTGTTTGACTACGACTCCATGCGATCAGCCAGAAACGCACTGCACGAAGCTGGGAAAGGGAAAGGGAAACAGAGGTTTCGAACATGGAGAGACGCCTTGATCCAGCGAATCGATGCTCGATTGCTCCAGCAGAAATTGGATCGCGAACAAAAAGTGCTTTCTAAAGTGGAACAAGCTGGCCTCAAAGCGACCGGAATGAGCGATGCCGAGGCGAAAGCGACGGCAGAGCAAATGGCGGCTACGATGGTGACCGTCGCCAGCGAAGTCAGGCAAACTATGGCCGAACTTTCGTTTGGCCAATCCGATGCAAAAGCCGCCGCCAAGCGAGAGCGAATCAAGACGATGCTGAGCGAGGCACGAAGCGGACAAGCAAAGCAAGCCTCCCGGTTCGCGGGCCGCGCTACCACATCCCTTGTCTCTCATTTGCTCGGCGGCAAGTTGCGGTTTGCGCTCGGAGGATTGATGATCGCCGGTTGTGCACTATGGGCCCAACAGAACCATCTACTTGATCCCGAACAACTCAAACAAATTCAGAAAGCTGCCGAGCCTCTCGCCTCACAAGCCTCGGATGCATTGAAGAGCGGTGTTGTCGAAGGTGCTACAAGTATTGCAAACGATGCTCAGGCAAAATTGAGCCAAATCGGAAGTCAACTCAAAATCGATACCAAGCCTTGGGAGATACTACCGATCTTCGACAGCTTTGCCCCAGGTATCATCGGCTTCTTGATTCTGCTGAGCAGCCTTATCCATGGCTGGCGGTACAGCCTGTTTGCAATCGCTGCTGCCGCCGCTTGCTTTTTTGGAAGCTTGCTCGGTGTACCATCGATCGGGCCAATACCCAACCATTGGGTGAGCGCCGCCATCGCTATTGTTCTTCTCGTCGTCGGACTCGCACTGGGACGAATGCCACGGAAGAGCGATTCCTGACGGAGCCAGAAACGGAGCCAGATATCGCCCCGCGACGGGCTATCGCCCCAGCGGAAGCGTCAGAATCGGTGCCTTGGACTCGGTCGATTTGAGCTCTAGGCGAGAAACCTCGAGCAACAAGGCGAACGTCGCCTTGGTCTCCCGATCCCGCTCGTCGATGTAGTACCAATATCCCTTGTGATGGACCGCGACATAAGCGCACTCCGGCGGCTGCTTCGTTTGCGAGCAGCGGACCCGAAAGAGCCCTCCAAGCACCTGTTGCCAATCGAATTGACCTCGCTCGTAATCCCACGTGCAAGGAGCGATGCCGCTCGCCAGATGCTCGGCAGGAACCTCGACTCCCTGGGCGATGAAGAACAACACTTGAAGCAACGATCGAGTTTCCAAGTCGAGTGTTTGGAGACCCGTCTCCGGCATATCCTTCAAGTAAGGATCGGTCTTTTCAGCCGTGAGGTCAAAGGTTCGAAGATTTGGATCCAGTCGAAAAGCGTTGCAAAAATCAAGCCAGTCGGGATCGCCATCCACCGATGGATCGACTCGAAGGACCAGTTGCTGCTGGCGTCGAATCAGACTCAGGCCGTCGCGGGAGGGCCGAAGTTCCAAATCGTTTTGAATCGACTCGAGCATGTTGGTTGCATTGAGGTCGCTCAGCGGCAATCGGTCCGAAACGCTTATCTCGCGCTCCTCGGTAAAGAGGGCGACCAGTTTTCGATCCTGCAGCCTCTGCAGTGCTTGAACCCCCTCGAGGAAGGTTGCATACACCGGTGGATCACTCGGCGTCGGTCCGCTCGCTGTCTCCGCGTTCGATACCCAGTTCAGGTTCTCGAGGTACAAGCGAAATACGGTGGAGATTGGCCATGTTGTTTTTGAGAGGTATGCCACCCCCTCAAGCGAGATCGGAGAAAAGAGGCGGCGAGTGAACTCCTCGTCGTCGAGCGGAGTGTAACTCAGCGTCGGCCGCGATGCGCTCGAGAGAGTAGCCTGTGGGAGGATGGCGTTGCGATAACCACTGACATCCCCCGCCGCAGCCGCAGTAAAAAACGGTACGATCCCTAGCCCAGTAGCCAACTCCTGTTGGTCCGCGATGCTTGAGATGGCAAGGCTGCTTGGCGTGTCGACATAACGCAGTCGGACGATGTTGAGCAGCAACTGCTGCTCGGATGTCGATTTGACTGCATCGTTGTATCGCAATCGACTGTGCGCCAGCGACCTTGGGCCGATCGAACAACCGCCGCAGCAAAGTGCGCATAGAAGCAATGCTAGCGTACCGGTGGCGGGCACGCGCGCAGGTAGTAGGGACGCCATATCGACTGTATCGACTTTGACGATTCTGCGGGCCAGTGAAACTCGACCGACGTGTTGTGAATTTTGGGATTAGTGACGGGCAGTCGCGAGTGGAATTGTTCCCCTCGTCGTGAACGTAGCTCGCGACGCGAAATTCGACAACAAGGACTATCTGGAACAAACGGAATCGATCAACACAACAGCGGACAACCGGGGTTTGGCCTTTTCATAACGCACGAAACGCCCAAAAAAGCCGATTAGAAAGCTGGATAGCGCTCACGCGTTTTGCGATGGCTCGGGAGATGGGGCAGAGGAACGACTCCAGATCGTTGCAAGTATGGATCCCGACACATTCATGATGGGAGCGAAAAGCGCTGGGGCGATTGCAGCAGCATCTCGCTTCAAAACTTCGGTTGCGAGACTCGCCGCTAACCCACCATTCTGCAGCCCTACTTCGATGGCGATGGTCCGGCAGTCAGCTTGGTTCAAACCTGCGAACTTGCTCCCCCAGTACCCGAGGAAGTAACCCAAGAGATTATGAAGCGTTACCGCCACGACTAGGATCCATCCCACTTGAAGGATTTGTTGCTGCGATTTTGCGGCGATCATCCCGCAGATCCCGCAGATCGCGATCATCGAAATGGCTGCCAGCACTTTTTCTGATCGCTTGGGATCCACTTTCAAGCGACTGAGCGCTGCATTCGAGATAATCCCGACGACAACTGGGGCAACGACGGTGAATAGAATATTCCAAAACATGGCCAGATAATCGAGTGATACTGCTTCGCGGGCGTACAAATAAACCATCAGCGGGGTCATGATGGGAGCTGCCAGGGTCGAGCATGCGGTCATCGTCACCGACAACGCGACATTCCCTTTGGCGAGATAGGTGACAACGTTGGACGAGATCCCGCCAGGGCTCGCGCCCAGCAGGATCAAGCCGAGGGCGAGATCGGTCGGCAACCCAAGAAGCTTGGAGATCCCCCAACCCAAGAAGGGCATGATCAGGAACTGCGAAACGAAACCGATCAGGATACCCCAAGGCATTTTGAGGATGCGGGCAAAGTCGTCGAGGGTGAGCGTAGCTCCCATGCCGAACATGGCGAGTTGCAAAAGGATGGTGAGGGTATCTTTGTAGGGGATTGGAAGATAGGACAGAAACATGGGGGGGCTGATCAGGGCAACCAAAACCGCAGCCACAACCCATGAGGCAAAGGCGTACAAACGCGTCTTGCGATTCCACGCAATCGCGATCGCGATCGCAACGATGATCGAAATGGGCAGAAGCGTGGCCACCGACGTATTCATCACTAGGACTGCCCGGTCTCGCGCTGGTAGATGGCGTGGATCATCGCTTCTGAGTCCTTGAACTTCTTTCCGCCGGCGATGGCCGTTTCAATCAATCGTCGCGCATCGGCTTCGGAGTGCCCGAGTACGGTCAAAGCCTCGTACGTTTCATCGACCACACCGGGTCTCTGTGGTTCCATTCCTGGGGCATCACGTCGGACCAAAAGCGCGAACCGCGGCATCTTGCGTCGCAGGGTTGCAATAATTTTCTCCGCGGTCGCGGGACCAACACCCGGGAGACTGGACAGTCCTTTTGCATCCTGCTGTTCGATCATGACGGCAGTGTCTTGGACAGGGCGTGTCATCGCTCGCAATGCTTTTTTGACGCCGACACCGTCCACGGAGCAGAACAGTTCAAAGAAATCCCGTTCGGCAACGGAGAGGAATCCAACGAGTTTCGGGGTCAGTCGGCTTCCCTGGGCCGCATTCCCCTCGATGTAGTGAATCGTGTGCAATGAGACCGGTTTGCCTAACTCGGATTGAAGTTGCCGGCGCGTGAACTCCGGAATAGCGATTTCGTACTCGAAGGGAGGATTCGCCAACGTGACGGTATTGTCGGTCAAGGCTAGTAGCTCGCCCGTTATTTTGGTGATCAAGGGTTCTTCCTGGACGGCTTGAGGATTTGTTGCAAAGGTTTCGTCGAATAGAAGTGACACAACGCGATAGCCAGAGCGTCGGCGACGTCGGGTGGATCCGGCGGTTGGGCCAAGCTTAATTGAAGCTGGATCGCGTGTTGCATTTGGGCTTTGGGGGCTCTCCCGTTCCCCGTGAGCATCTTTTTGACCATCGTTGAAGCATACGAGTGTACGGGGAGTCCGGCGTTTGCGGCACCCAGGCAAAGAACTCCACGAGCATGCCCCATCAAGATCGCGGTACGGGGTCTTTCGTAATGGGAATACAACTGCTCAATCGCGACGTCGGTGACCGCTAAGCTGCTGAAGATGTCCTGGAGCCCCTCATAAAGTTCCTTCAATCGCTCTCCCAACGGGCGGTCTTTCCTCATCCGCAAGACCCCGGCTTCGACCAATTCAGGAGCACCGTTGGGTGTAGCGATCACTCCATAGCCGGTAATCGCCAAGCCTGGATCGAGACCGAGAACCAACCTGCCAGCATCCGTGCCCATGAAGCGGTTAGTCCCCCGCGCTGCTCTTCAAACAGACCGCTTCGGTTCCGTTGCGAACCAGCAAAAATGGTCCAGCAACTGCCGGAGTATTCCAGGTGATCCCCTCCAGCACCTTGACTTCCAAAACCGGCTTGCCGTTGCTTCGGTTCACCGATGCGATACGCCCATCCTCCGCGCTCACTAGGATCTCGCCGTTTACGATCAGTAGCTGACCTTGTCCGTATCGCGGACCGCGCCACAGGCGAGCGCCAGTCATCGGATCAACGCACTCGAGTATTCCATCACTCAAGGCGTAAGCTTTCCCCTCAAACATAACCGCACTGGTGAACTTGGTCTTGAGCATTCGTGTGTTCGACCACACGTCGAGAGCCTCCCAGACCGAGTTGTCCTCGACATCTGACTTTCGATTGCGGCGCAGCTCGATCAATTTCGATCCCAACCCGTACCCTTTTCCGATCAGGATTTTGTTGTTGTCGACCTGCACGGGTTGCGATGCGCACGCGTCCCCATTTGATTTGCTGGGCCAAGAGCTCTCCCAAAGAACCTTGCCTGTCGCGACGTTGTGCCCGGTGATATTCCCCTCGTTGACACTGACGATTTGCCGTTCACCTTCGATCGTTAGGAGTGCGGGGGACGCATACGAAATTTGTGTTTGTCCACCTAGCCATCGATCTTCGCCTGTGGCTAGATCGACCGAAATCAAGCTGTGTATGGTCGAAGAATTCGACTTGGACCCGCCAAACGGGATGATCGCCATGTCATCGACGACGAGGGGAGAACCGCTCCGGCCCCACATGACGTTTTGCTCGGATTCGATTTGGTTAATCCCTGCGCGCTGAAGCAGATTGAGTTCCCACCGAGGAACTCCCGTCTCGCAATCCAGACAGACGACAATCCCCAGCGCGGTTTGGGCGATAACAACTTCACCGGTTGAAAGCGAAGCGACCGTGGGGGTGGAGCGAGGGCCGGTTCCACCGAGTGGATTCGAATGCCTTCCTGGGATTTCATGCTCCCACGCGGTCCGCCCGGTCTCCAAGTACCAAGCGGAGAGCACTTCGCTTTCGCCCCTCTGAAAAAGCGTGAACGCTAGCCCATTGGCTACGGCGAAGCCCGACCACCCTTCGCCAATCTCGCGTCTCCAAGCGACCTTCGGAGACCGCTGGGCCCAATCCATGGCGAATTCAGGAGAGTCGACAGTGCCATCCCGCCGATTCCCCAAGAACTGGGAAAAACGAAACAAACGGATAGCGGGATCAATCGTCTGCTCATCGCTACTTGAAGATCCGACCACGAAGTTATCTTTTGGTCGCCCCGCGCTCCCCCGTGCCCGGAATGTCGGCCACACTTCACCGCTGAAGCCAGCGAACTCGTAGTTGGCCAGAAAACCCAGGACTGCGACAACGGGAGCGGCAAAAACGGCGATCTTCAGAAACCGAGGGACTCGACGGTGGGTCGCAACCGCCAATTGTGCAAACAAGAGAGCCAGCAGGCCGCACGCCAGTCCGCCGAAATTGGCAATCTGACGGTCGATCTCTTCCCATGCACTCCGTGCGATCGGGACCAGGACGACGAAGGCAACCGCGAGAATGGAAAAAACGAACGAGCTTCGACTCGACGGCAAACCTCGCTTCTCCGACACCGTTCGACTCGGCTCCGGAACGACTGTCGGGGTCGCTTTATTCTCCATGAATTCGTGACTCCGTCCCTACTTCGTCACCAGTTTGTTCGCAGTCTGAAGGGCTTTGATGTAGTCAATGGAGATATTTAGTATCTCTTCGTTCTGAAAGTTTCTCGCAAAGACCTTGTCTCGTTCCGACTTGGGATCAAGTTGTTCCTCTTCCTCTTTTTCGTTCCGAAGCTCATTGCGACGAGCCATGTAGTCAGCTTCGCGGAGCGGAAGGAATTTCTCGGCCTTTTGTCTACGGTAGGCTTCGATCCGCCCCAGCAGTTTCTCAAAGTCGGAATTGGCGAGAATGCGGTTGGTAGATTGCTGTTGCAGTTGTTGCTTTAGTGCGCTGTCGACCATCATGTAATTCTTGTGGGGCTGAGCTTTGACACTGTCCATCGGCAGCGCGTAGTCGAGATCGGATTCCGACAAATCCATTTCCGCAGTAATCGAAGGCAGGATGACATCGGCAGCCACCCCTTCCAACTGGGTCGATCTGCCGTCCGGAAGGTAGAATTGTTGGATCGTGAGCTTGAGAGCACCCAAGGGCTTCGTGGCACCTACCCCAAACAATGCAGGTGCGAGATCCAGCAACGTTTGCACCGTTCCTTTGCCGTGCGTTTTAGGATCTCCGACAATCAGACCTCGTTGATAATCCTGAATCGCCCCGGCGAAAATCTCGCTCGCGCTGGCGCTCAGTTGGCTCGTCTTGACAATCAGCGGACCCCGCCAAGTGATCGACCGAATATCATCGTTCATGGTTTGTGTACGACCATTCGAATCCTTGACTTGAACGACCGGCCCGTAGTCGATGAACAGTCCTGTTGCTGCGATAGCCTCGGGAAGCGAGCCCCCGCCATTGCGGCTCAGGTCGAGGACGACCGCATCGACGTTCGACTCATTGAACTTTTTGAGAATGGCTTCCAAGTCGGCGGATGTTCGCTTGTAGTCCTGGCGATTACTCCTAGCTCCTTCCATGTCGAGGTAGAAGCTCGGGAGTTTGATACAGCCGATGCGATACGGAGAGCCATCCGACTTTTTGCCATGTTCGAGAATCTCGCTTTGAGCGGCGCTGTCTTCGAGTTTGATGATTGCTCGAGTGATTTCATAGATCTGACGCTCACCGCCAATCTTTGGCTTCACGTGCAACTTGACTTTCGTGCCAGCTTCGCCGCGAATCATGGAAACGACATCGTCGAGTTTCATGTCAAGAGTTTCGACAGCAGGAGAGCCATCATCTTGCTGTACAGCAACGATTTCGTCTCCTACTTTGAGTCGCCCATCTTTGTCGGCAGCTCCTCCTGGAACGATTGTTTCGACGATCGTCGATCCGTCCTCAGGTCGCAGTGTTGCACCGATCCCCTTGAGCTTGAGCGATATGTGCATATCGAAATTGTCTTTTTCCCGCGGAGCCATGTAGGTCGTGTGCGGATCGAGGGCGCTGGTAAGCGCCGTCAAATACATTTCGAGCAACTCGTAAACGTCGGTTTGAGATCGGGTTTTGTAGTAGGTCCGATACCGTTTATGCAGTTTTTCGCGGGTCTGCTCGTCCGGATCGCCATCCGCTCGAGCGGACAGAAAATTGTACTTGATGGTTTTCCGCCAGCGATCCCGCAACTCGTCCATATTGGCGGCGTACTTCATTTCCTTAGCGTCGCGCTCGATGTACTCTTCCACGCTGAAGTCGAGTGTGGAATCGATCAGCTCGTGGATGATCGGTGAAACCTCATTGAGTCGATCCAGATACCGTTTGTAGACGAGATAAGCGAAGGAAATATTATTCTTGAGCAACATATCGTCGAGTTGCGTTTCGCTCTTGCGAAACTCGTCGATGTCCGTCTGCAGCAAATACGACTTCATCGGGTCGACTTGGCGAAGGAATAGTTCAAATCCTCGCTTGGAAAGTTCGTCGTCGAACTTGATCTGGGAGATGTGCCCTTCCTCCACGAGGTTGCGTACGCTCCGGATAATCTGGCGATTGTCGGCCGGCGCTTCCTTGACCTGAGCCACCCTAGGGAATTCTTCTGCGGAAGATCTCGAACACGTTCCTGACGAAACCAGAACGGCCATACCAATACCAAAGGATCCAATCCAACCCGGACCGAAGCTCGTGCGTCTTTGCATCATGGACTTTCACTATGCGAATGGGATAGAGGGCGCCGCCACGTGCAGTCGCACGCCAAACGCAGGCCCCCGATGGAATGGTAGAAGATCGGAAATCCTGAGGCAACATGGATCCCTGCAACGGCTGGGCATCGGTAGGCCGAATCCCTTTAGATTTCCAGACGAACATTGGCAAAATCGGCATCCAGAGAAGCCGCTACTCCTTAAAAATTTCGGCAATCTTCCCAAGATTTCGGCAAATTGCTCAAGACGCGATGCCCGTCCTTGGTTACCAGCACATCGTCTTCGATGCGAACTCCTCCGAAGTCGGGAAGGTAGATTCCTGGTTCGACAGTCACCACCATGTCGACCTCCAGCGGGCGATCTTGGCCCCGCGATAACCGAACCGATTCGTGGATTTGCAGGCCGAAGGAATGCCCCAAACCATGGGTGAATTTCTTGCCAAATCCCGCCTCCTCGATGATGCGACGCGCGGCCGCGTCCACGTCACTCATCAAAACGCCAGGCCTGATGGCAGCGATCGCAGCCGTTTGGGCCTGCAAGACGATTCGATAGATCTTTTCAAGCTTGGGGCTGACCCGTCCGGTTACCACAATTCGGGTTAAGTCGCTGAGGTACAGGTCTTCCTTGGCCCCCCAATCCATGAGCAAAAAGCCGCTAGTGCCGAGCTTCAATCGGGTCGGACGACCATGCGGCAGTGCGGATCGAGGACCTACACCAACGATGGTTTTGAACGCGACGCCCGCTCCACCTAGCCGACGGATGTTGTGTTCCAAATCGTCCGCGACTTGTTTTTCGGTTTGGTCCGGTTCGAGCAAACACTTCGTTGCGGTGAAGGCCCGTTGGGCCAGATCGATCGCCCGCTCGATCGACGCCAGTTCGAACGCATCCTTTCGCTCTCGCAAACGCTCTACCACGCCTCGGCTGGTCAAAGGCTCGACGCCCGTTAACAACTCGCGCATCCGTTCCCATTGTGCGACGGTCGTGGTGAGCGATTCGACCCACACGCGCTTGAGAGACCGGCTGGCGATTTCCTTGGAGGTGGCGTCGATAATCGATACGTTGGACGGACGCAGCACCAGTTCCAACCCCGGACATTCCTCGCCGATCTGCTGCGAGTAACGGGCGTCGCTGATCAAGTACTCCTCGTTTTTGCCAACGAAAAGGAAACTGTCGTCGCCCGTGAATCCGGTGAGATAGGTGACGTTGAACGGGCAGGTGACCAACAAATTGTCCTGTCCAAGACGTCGAAGTTCCGCACGCACCCGCTCGCGGCGTTTTTCAAAATCAGCCTTCAACGCCCGATCCATACTACGGTTCCAAATAGCGGGTCAATGTGTGCAGCAGAGATTCCGAAAAGACATCACCGACCATCAGGAAATCGCAATCCTCCGCGAGGGAGCTCCGAAGATCCTGCATGGTCCAAACGGATGTCTCCTCCTGCACGGGTTGGGAAGTTGCCGCATCTTCTTCTCGCCCCCTCAATCCATGGGGCACCGCACATTTGTTTTGAATTCCGTCCAGCATAGCCATCAGGACTGCGGCGGACTGCAAGTAAGGGTTTCCATCGACGGTCGGACTTCGAACCTCAAGGGCTCGATGCCGAGGATCTTGATAACCAAAGATGACGTTGCACAGCGGGTTCGGATCCCCTGGGTGCAGGGACCGCGACCATCGGTATTCGGTATCACATGATCGACCGGGTGTAGCTAACGCTACAGCCGCAAGTGTTGCTGCATGCTCGAAGATGCCGCCGATCGCATACCAGCCGATCTCGCTAAGCCCTAATTGGGAGCCCCCACTCAGGATCGATTCACCAGAGCGCATCAGCATCCACTGCGTTGCCGTCACCGCTTCGGAATCGATCCGACGACGCCCCTGTTCCACCGATACTTGGTCAATTAAGTAGCGAATCATCATCAAGTCGTCGCACAAATCGGGTAGCCCAGATGGCCCCAAGACGATTTCAGAGGTCGATTGGTCGGAGCGATAATGCCTGTCGATGATGATTCCGGCTTCCGCGGCCAACGAAGCGAGTTTGCATCGAAACGGAAAGTCCTCGTCGTGCCCGTTGCAAGCCAAGAAAAGGCGACTCGCGGGGACCGAGTCGTCGAAGTTCTCTGCGCGCGTTTTTTGGAGCGAAAACGGCTGAAACAATCTCGCCTGGACCGAGTCGGCGATCCCCGTCGACTGAAGATACTGCACCGATCGCGCCGCGACGGCGCGGGAGTCCAGCCAACTTTCCTCACGGGATTGCGAGTCGACGATACCCGAAAGGATGACGAGCGTTGGCTGCTCCAGCATCGGATCGACGAAATGCGCCTCGGCGATCGGAACCAAGACAACCTGCTGGCGCCATTCGCCGGCCACGCCGCGCAAGGTCACATCCTGGCCAAACCCAGACTCGAAGGCGTTCTCCGTAAGGGAACCGACGGGGATCGTAACATGCTTCCAGTCCCCACCCAAATCGACGAACCTCAAATCGATGGCGCGAATGCCCTTCTCTCGACAATACGCAAGTACGGCTTTTGGCTTCACAACATCCCCAACTCGCCTACCGAGTTCGCAAGTGCATGGCGAATCCGCCTGGCACGCTTTTCAACACGTTCAAGAGTGTCCCTGAACCCGGAGGTTTTTTCAATCGGGTAGACTCGGCGACGAGGGTGCTTGCTGGGACCGACGGGGGGTGGTGCGGGCAACATAGCGGCTTAGATCCTGAACCGCTTCGAGCATCCCCAGTTCGGCGTCCAAGTTGACATCGTCTCCCGAATCCCATTCGCACAGATCGTAAGTCTGCAGATCCCAGTCCAAATCGTCGAGAAACGAATCGGAAGAAAAACATGCGTCCAAGTCCGCGACCACTCGATTCAAAACGAAATCCTCACCGATCTCATCTGGCGCTTGCTCCGGGGCACAATCCTGCGGCGAGATATTCCAGCGTGAGGGTGCTTGGGAAAGCCCGATGTTTTCCAGGTTCTCCGTCGCCATGGCTTGCGACAATCCACGCAAGCCTCGCCTGCGACTGGGACGCGGTGGATAAAGCTTTCTCAGTTCGTCCCATTGCGTTGCCGGGACAAATGCCTTCATCGAGGATTCATCGTCGGAACTATGATTTGTCATGGATCGATTGAACATATGCGGACGCTCCGAAATAAGCTTCTTCGAAACCGTCCATGGTCAAGAGCACGGGAATCGCTATCGCCTTCAACTCAAGTCTAAGTCGCAAATCAGGCCCAGAGGGGTGTGATTCTGGGCCGACTCCCCTCAAGCTCTCGTAGCTTTTGGACCGTTTGTGGCGGTCCTGACAATTTTGGCGTTGGCGAGGACTACTCTGGTTTGAATACAACCGTCGCCAACGGCGGGAGTTTGACGAGCAGGGACGCGGGGCGACCATGATGAGGCATATCGCGATCTGCATGGATTCCCGGATGGTTCCCCACGTTGGATCCCGCGTAGTACGCGGAGTCGCTATTGAAGATTTCCCGGTAGTAACCCGCTCGCGGAACACCCATGCGGTAGTCGCGGACAACAGGAGTGAAGTTGCAACAAACGAGAAGGAAGTCGTCCGGATTCTTGGCCTTGCGGATGTACCCCAACACGCTGTCGTGCGAGTTCATGCAGTCGATCCACTCGAAACCCGCCCCGCTAAAGTCGATTTCGTGGAAGGCGGGTTCGCGCTGGATCAGGTGGTTCAGATCGCCCAGAAGCCTCTGCACGCCGCGATGCGTCTCCCATTGCAGCAAATCCCACTGCAACTCGCCGTCGTAGTTCCACTCGTGCCATTGCGCCAATTCGCTCCCCATGAACAACAGCTTCTTGCCAGGATGAGTCCACATGTAAGAGTACAACAGGCGAAGATTCGCAAATTTCTGCCAGAGATCGCCCGCCATCTGCGCGATCAACGCCCCTTTGCCATGAACCACTTCGTCATGGGAAAGCGGCAGCGCAAAATTCTCGGTGAACGCGTAGATCAAGCTAAAGGTCAGTTCATTGTGATGGTGCTGGCGATGGATTGGATCGTGCCGCATGTACCGCAAGGTATCATTCATCCAGCCCATGTTCCATTTCAGCGAGAAGCCTAATCCTCCGTGCTCGATCGGACGACTCACACCCGGCCACGCCGTCGATTCCTCGGCGATCGTCAGTACGCCAGGGTACTGGGCATGCGCCTCGGTATTGAACTCACGCAACAGATGAATCGCATCGAGATTCTCCCGGCCACCAAACGTGTTCGGGATCCACTCACCCTCCTTCCGTGAGTAATCGAGGTACAGCATCGATGCGACGGCGTCGACCCGCAAACCGTCGATGTGGTACTTGTCGAGCCAGAACAGTGCGTTGGCGATGAGGAAGTTTCTTACTTCGTGCCGCCCGTAATTGAAAATCATCGTGCCCCAGTCGGGATGCTCACCCTGCCGAGGATCCGCGTGTTCGAACAGGGCGGATCCATCGAAGCGACGCAGGCCATGGCCATCCTTCGGGAAGTGGGCCGGTACCCAATCGATAATGACGCCGATCCCGTGTCGGTGGCAATGATCCACGAAGTACATGAAATCCTCAGGAGTGCCATACCGACTTGTGACCGAGAAATAGCCGACCGTCTGATACCCCCATGAGCCAGTGAATGGATGCTCCGATATCGGAAGCAACTCGACGTGGGTGAATCCCATCTCCTGGCAATATTGAACCAGCTGATGCGCGATCTCTCGGTAGTTCATCCACCCATGGATGCCCCCATGGCTTTTGCGCCAGGATCCCAAGTGAACTTCGTAGACCGAGATCGGCTTTTCAAGAATATCGTTGCGAAGCCGACGCTCCATCCACTCGCCATCGTTCCAGCCAAAACTATCGAGAGGCTGGACGATCGAGGCGGTTCGCGGCGGAAGTTCCGCGTAAAAGCCAAACGGATCGGTCTTGTCGATCACCTGGCCGTCGGCGGTCCGGATTCGGAATTTGTATTTCATCCCGGCGCCGATGCCAGGAACAAACAATTCCCAAATGCCCGACGGGATTTGTTTCTGCATGCAATGGGAACGACCATCCCAATGATTGAAGTCCCCGATCAATTGGACGCTATGCGCATTGGGAGCCCATACGGCAAAATTCACGCCGTCTTGGCCCTCGAAGGATCTCAGATGCGCCCCCAGTTTGTCGTAGAGCCTCCAGTGCCGGCCGGAACCGAACAGAAATCGATCGTAGTCTGTCAGCAATGTCGGGACGGAGTAGGGATCTTGCATTTCGAACGTCTGCCCGTGGGTATTGGATACGCGGATGCGGTAATGCGGACTCGAGGAATCGTAGTCGGGAAGCAAACCTTCGTACAAGCCCGAGGGATGGACTCGTCGCATCGGCCGGACCGCGTCGCAGCTCGGATCCACGAGCCAAACTTGCCTGGCGTCAGGGAGATAACTCCGCACCGCGATCATCCGCCTGCCATCCATGTCGACCCGGTGCGGCCCCAGAATGCCGATTGGATCTGCAGTCTCACCATGAATGAGGTCGCTAACGGATTGAAGACTTAGTGTAGTACGCACGATTTCTCCGAATAAAGGGAATGAACGCCATCGGTAGACGGCAATTCCTCATCGACTAATAATTCCGCCGGCGAAAATGATCTCTTCGAGGATCCAACAGGAACAAACATCTCAGGCAGGATACGAGGAACGCATCGACTGCAAGGATCACATTCCAAACCCAGTAAATCGGTCGGCTTGCACCCGAGATCAATTGACGGGGTCTTGAAGGGAGTGGGAGGACCGTTTCGGTGGATGTTGGCGGGGGGACCACAAGACGTGCCGCAGTCTGCAATCGCTCCTCGGCTGGGGGATAAAAGGTCCGCAGGGGAGCCGATTCCTCCCCGGAATCAGGCAACTCTCGAAGCGCCGGGATACTTGCCGAAACAACAGCTCGTCTCTCGGGACATTGGTCTGGATTCGATGCAACCGACCGGGCTTTCCCGCTGTCGTCCCGGACAAAATCACCGATTGCGACGCTCTGCAAAGCGCTGTTTTCCAATGTGGCGACGCCTGCATCCCGTGGGGACGATTGGAGTAGATCCGTATCCTCATCCCGAAGAACCGTCGCAAGTTCCGTCGAAACCGATGCAGCCACGGGTTCCTCGCGGAGAGGGGATTCCTGAGACATCCAACGGCACTGCACCTCATGGAATTTCAAGGCTACGTCGACCCGTCGCCACAAATCCGCATTGCGAATCGGCTGAATCGAGCCGAAATGCTCCCAGCAGTAATCGTTTTCCCGCCACTCGACCAGACCATACTGGAGGCCCCGAGCAACGTAACGACTGGTCGTGATCAACGTGACGCGACTGGGTTGTTCGAGAGCCTCCAAACCGCGAGTTACCGCGAGGAGGGATACGCGGTCCAAATGATCCGAAGGCTCGCAATCGGACGCTTCGGTTTTCGCTCCTGTGACGATGTCCTCAAGGACGAATCGCCATCGACCACGAGCCTCGGTGTGCAAGGCACCCGACGGAAGCAGGCATCCGTCGCAGAAGAGAAGATAGTGGGGCTTGCAGGTCGCCATCTCGGATCGCGCATCCATGAGAACATCGTGTCGAAGATGTTCTACCTTGCGCGATGAAACCGATCGAGGAAGGAATTCGGAAGAAAAACTATCAAGAAACTGACGGTTTTCTTCGCATCACGTAATCAGTATCAATCGTAGCAACGTTACGGACGCTCGCATCACGAATCGAGTTGGCACCCACGGATATCCGCTATACCGAATGCCTCAACATCAAGGGTGTCCAATTTCGTTCGTTCAAACACCAAGCCGAGTGAGTAACGAAATCGACGCCAGGGTGCGGGGGCAGTGATTATCCCGGTGGCGTGCTCGTATTGGTCGGTTGCTCTTTGGCGATTAGGTACCAGGCGATGACTCCCAAAGCAGGATCCAGGATTGCGAATGTTACAAGCAAACGGGGGAAGATACCCGACCAAGCGAGTGGAACCAAAACGAGTGGCACGAGAACAATCCGATCGATCACCGAAGCAGCAACGATTTGCCGAGCACCCGACCGTCCACCAAAAAAATAAAACCAGCCGATAACGGCCAGCGTCATCCCCAAGATCCGAACGAGCGATGATTCCCTGCCTGTGAATTCCGACTCAAAAAATAGGGCTTGCACCGCTGCTGGCCAAACCATCAGTAAAGAGCCAGCCGCCATGTAGAGAACCCCGTTCACGATGGTGAATTTCGATGAGTTCGAGAGAACGAGAGGAGTATCGCACAGGGTACCGAATAGAGACATTCAATCACTTCCTTTGTCCGGATCTCGAGCTATCCGAAAACCATTTGCCCAATCGTCATAGATCCGCCTGTGGCAGGCCATTGCAGGGTTGCTAGCCGCTTCCGATTGTATCCTTAACTATTCCAAATCGTAGGACTTGCGGCGAGTTTTTCGCGATGCAACCGCCTAGATACCCCATAGGCAAATAGGCCCCGAGCAAGTCCACCACGGCAAACCAAACTGGCCCACCAACCATCGCAATCATCGCGATGCCACCGAGCAGAAAAAAGACGCCGATACTCAAAGCAAACGCCATCTTGTAGCGTACTGCCAGCACCGCCGCTAGAAATGCTCCAACGAGCGTGCCAAGCGAGTGCGCTAACCACGGCGCGAGAAAGTTGGCTGGCTTGAACAACTTCAGGTTCTCAGCGAACTTCGCCGTGTCGGACATATCCACTCCTTGGGGTAGGGGGATCACCATCGGACCAAGGGCTACAATCGCTAGGTTGACCATACTCCCCACCACCACTCCGAGGATAACAGCCAACCCGTTTCTCATGATTTCATGCATCATCGATTTCTCTCGAATCATGTCCATCCTCACACGCTCGACCGTTCGACAGGATCGGGATCCTCTGGATGTCTTTGAAGCGGCGGCGACCTCATGAACCCTGCTACAAGCAGTCCCCATGCGATCACCAAGCCGAGCCCAGCGGCGAGATGCGTCAGCTTGACAACCAACTCCTGCCAAGCCATCCCCCCTGTCGCACCTGCTTGATCCGCCGCGATCGGCAGCATCTGGTTCGTCCCCCACCATGCATTGGCAGCCTCCGACATCGCCATGAGCCAAGTGAGCCACGCTGAGAGCAACATGATCCGCGCAGACTTGGGACCGACATGATGAGGCAGCGTAAGCAACATGACGGCCATGACGAGCAGCAACAAGCCGTTGGTGACAAACTGAATGTGAGCCCCGAGCGCGAGCCTTGGGTACGGAACCAGAGGAACGACGAATCCCCAAAGCAAACCAGCCATGACGAGCAAAAGCCCATGTTTGAGAATCTTACGCCCGAGATTGTGGACGCGTGCGGTGTTTACGTTCATTCCAATTAGACCCCTCTGGCATGCCACAAAATGGAAAGCTAGGGCAAGATTTGCACTTCTGGCTGACACGAAAACACAGCCGAACAAAAACCGGCACCGACATCGTAGCACAACGCTCCGCGTTCGTGATGCCTAGTCCGCACTATCCCCTCGCCGAGGAGAAGCCACCAGCGTCGCACAAATCGACAGCCATGTGGTGTGGCTTGAAATAAGTTCATTCCGCGACGCGTAGCGTCGTGCAACGAAAACGTCGTGCGACATGGTCGCGATGACGATCGAGGTCACGATCGAAGCCCTTTTAGAATGCGTTCGATCTGCGTTCGGTGAATCCCAAGATGGGAGCCGGCCAAGGCATGCCAATCCGCCGCATTCAACGGACCAAACCACGGATGCGGGTATCGGGCTCGCGTGTTGAGGTTCGGTGACGAAGCAATGACAGAAACCAGCAAATCGCTTGATGCTTCGTACGCCTCGACTACCTCCGGTCCGACATCTGCATTCGGCTTGACGGCTGCAATGCCGGTCTCGCCGGGAGGAGTGACTTCACGCACCAGGTCCGCAATGATCGACGCCAATAATTCATGAACGATGCGAAGATGCTCGAGCGTCATCCAGACCGACCAATTCCGGCTGCTGTCCTCAAGTCCTGGAATTCGGGAGATCAACACTCGGCGTGCCCCCGTCTCCGCATCGCATTGCTGAAACAGTGCGCGAACCAGTTTTCGCTCACGATCAAACCGCTCCTCAAACGATCGGCGACTACTCGTCCATCGACGCAGCGCGAATAACGTGCGGGCCAAAAGCAATTCTCCGAGAGGCAGGCCAGCCCCAGGCGGCGCCAAACGAGTTTCTTGAGCATCAGCCATCGCTTTCTCCTGATCGTTGCTAGACTCGTGATTTCTAAGTGCCGCAAAGAGACACGGCCGACCAAAGCTAATTTTCGTATCCATGAGCCTGAGGCCCTCGCCGAGATTTTGCACGTCGATCGAACTCGGCTAGCGCCTCAGGCTCACTTTTCTCGGCTGTGTGCAAATAGTAGCGTGAGTCCACTCACCCGGGTTTTCCCAGCCACTGCGAGGACCCGAGAAAAGAATGGAATTCCCATATTTCCAAATATAGATCTCGCGAAATCGAATTTCGGAATCCGACGGATCCGTTAGCGTGAAGATGGTTTGTCAGGCCGTGGCACAGCAGCCATAATGAGCAATATGCCCTAGGCTCCGCCCCCACGTCATTGGATTTCGTCCAGGATGCACCGTTAATGAGTAAGCAGCGAAAGATCGCCCTGATTACAGGAGCATCGTCTGGAATCGGCAAAGCTCTCGCTGAGAATTTTTCGAGAGATGGCTACGACGTGATCCTGGCCGCACGGAGCATCGACAAGATGCAATTGCATGCCACCGAACTGGAATCGCGATTCGGAATCACTGCAACACCGATTGCTGTTGACCTGGAATCCCAAGACGGTCCCACCAAGCTTTTCTCGGAGGTCAAGGATCGCGGCCTTTTCGTGAATACTCTCGCGAACAACGCGGGCTACGGTGCGTTTGGTGAATTCAAAGACACCGCTCTCGAGTCCGAGCTCGCCATGATGCAGCTCAACATGAATGCGGTTGTGATCCTGACAAAGCTGTTTCTCCCAGAGATCATTTCCGCGAAGGGGAAAATCATCAACACTTGCTCGACTGCTGCATTCCAGCCGGGCCCGTACATGGCGGTGTATTACGCCTCCAAGTCTTTTGTCCTCAGCTTCTCAGAGGCACTGGCGGCCGAACTGGAGGGGACGGGCGTTACGGTGACTGCTTTTTGTCCCGGCCCGACAGCTTCCGGATTTCAGGACAAAGCGAGCATGCAAGCCTCTGCGCTGGTCAAGGACAAGAAGCTACCCACGGCAGAAGAGGTTGCGGCACTTGGCTACCGAGCCATGCAGCGCGGTCAGCGAGTGTACATTCCCGGTGTGCGTAACTGGCTGATGGCCCAAAGTGTTCGCTTTACCCCACGCAGCTGGGTGACCACGATCGTCAAATCGATGTCGAAACCTATCGAATAATCTCGGACAAGACGGCTAGAATGGGAGCGACCACGTGAGCAGCTCTGTTGGCGGCAAAGATTCAGATGAGCGGATGAAGGGGAAAAAGGATGCCCAAGCGGAAAAGAACCCCTATCAGGCCGCAACATCCGAGGGTACGGCTACGAATGCAATCCATTCCCGCTCGTCACCTCTATTTGCCTTCATGGCGGACGCGGGTTCTTTGTCTGTTGCGGCTGTATTTTTCATCTATGTGATCCTTATCCTGACGAGCGATCTCCCGCCACCGATTGTGATTGGAATGTGGAGCTGGTCATTTCATTCGTGGATGGCATTTTTGTCCTTCGGTGGGTTGTTGTCTGCATCGGTGGCGAATCTCGCCACCAGAAACCAGCCGAGCCACCGGCTGGCTAGTTATTTCATCGCTGTGATCGTTTTCGGGATAACCCTTTTTATTTCCAAAGGCTTTGGGATGTGGGTGAGTTGACCTTTGAGGCGAGATTCGGCGGTTGGGTTGTGCGGGCAATCGTAAAACGATTTTTCATGCATCGCCATCGCATGCTTCGGAATTACCTGGGAACTCGCAAGACTGCGGACTAGCTACGCAGCAGAAGTGCCATCCCTTCGCCTTCGTTGGCACAGACCGCAATGAGCGCGGTGACGGGTCGCCCCAGTTCCTTCGATCGCCGGTGCACTTCGTTCGAAACGCTCAGCAGGTACCGCGCGCCGCTCGCTGCAAATGGATGTCCGATGGCGATCGCTCCGCCGTTGGGATTCACCTTGTCGATCGGGAACGGACCAACCATCTTGTTGATGCACAGGAACTGGGCTGCGAACGGTTCATGGAGCTCAAAAAAATCGATATCTGCGATCTTCAACGCATGGCGTTCGAGGAGCCGAGCGATGGCGTAGGCGGGTGCCATCAGCAAGCCCTCGCGATTGTAGTCGCTGACCTTGGCTTCCTCGATGCCGGTGATGAAGGCGAGGGGGGTTGCGCCTCGAGCATTCGCTTCCGCTTCGGTCATCAGAACGACGGCAGCCGCGCCATCGGTCAGCGGACTGCTGGTTGCAGCGTTGATGGTTGGATTATCAATGCCGGGTGTTCGGAATGTCGGTTTGAGTCGCATGATGGACGCGATATCGGTATCGGGCCGGATGAGCGTGTCGGTTGAAATCCCCAGATAGGGTGCGATCTCCTCCGCCAAGTATCCTTTCGCTTGTGCGATGGCGGCATTGCGATGGCTTGTTACGGCGAATTGCGCCTGTTCGAGAGCAGTGATGCCGAAGTCTCGGACCATCAGTTCGCAGCTTTGGCCCATCGAGAGGCCAGTGAAAATATTCTCCGCCCGTTGAGTATTGAAAGGATTTTTACGCGGAATCGAGAGCAGGTTCCGCCGCCATTTGAAGTTGGGGGACTGCTGGCTTCGTATCAGAAGTTTTTCCCATTCGGAATCCACCATGAGCGCCGCGCTGGACATTTTCTCGACGCCGCCAGCGATCCCCACCTTGAGGCCGTAAAGGAGCATGGCTTCGATGATATTTTGAGCGATGACGAGGCTGGTGATGCAGTTCGCTCTCCGGTCGATAGCGAGTTTTTGGTTGGGGTTATTTGTGTCACGCAATCCGAGTTTGGTTTCGAGCGCAGGACCGAAAGCGGGAATGCCACGGTCGGGAAGAACGGTAGCGAAACCGAGCTTGTTGATGTCCCGCGCCTCCAATTTGGCATCGGCCATTAGCTCTTTGACGGTGAACGAAGCCATGTCCAACGCGTTGGATTCGAGGAACGGCGGCGCGCTCTTTTTGTTCCGCATGGCATTGACGAAGGGGGTGCGTTTGCCGTGCGTCACGCAGACTCGGTGTTCGCCGTTCAAGAGTTCCTCGAGAAGGGAAAGCTTCGTCTTGGTGAGGTCGGCCCGTGCGCCGTTACCAATATCGCGTTTTGCTTGCTCAAGTGCCGATTGTGCGTCGCTCATATTGCTACCCTAAGAATTGATCGATCGAGGACCGCGGATTGCGATGGATGTCTGAGATTCTTTACAAAGCTTGGAAAAAGCTGATTCCTCGCTTGGCTCGCTCGACCAAGGAATCGCAAGGCTTGAAGCGTTCGGCGCCCGTTTTTTGGTGGAGCGTCTCGAGTTCGCTGACGATGCGGTCCGCACCGAGGCTTTCCGCATACGAGAGTGGGCCGCCGTAAATGGCGAGCGAGCCGCTGCCGAGGACGAGTCCGACATCGATCTGCTGAGCGGCGAATTTCCCGGGTTCACCCGCTACACCTTCATCCAGGCAGCGGACCGCTTCGTCGATCAGAGGAAGAGTGAGACGTTTGGCGATATAGTCGAGATCCGGATAGGCATGCAGCTTGGACAGCCCCTGGGTAAACAAAGTTGCTAATGTTTTCGGATCGGTAATTGGGACTCCCGCTTTTGCCCCTTCGGGATAGAGATGGAATCCCTTCCCTGTTTTCTGGCCTTTGTGTCCGGCATCCAGCAGTACTTTGGCAAAGGTGGGGCATGTCATCCGGTCGCCGTATGCCGCGATCATCGTTTCGAGAACTTCAGCCGCAACATCGAGACCTACCAAGTCGAGCGTATCGAGCGGGCCCATCATGAATCCAGCATGTTTACCGGCCATGTCGATGTCTTTTGGGTAGAAGCCGTCGCCGAGCAGGTGCTGGCTCTCTGCCATGTATCGAGAAAGCACGCGATTGACCAGAAAGCCCGCCCCATCGTTGACGACGACAGGCGTCTTGCCGATGGCACGCACGTACGCTTTGGCTTGATCAATCGTCTGCTGTGAGGACTTGGCACCGCGTACGACTTCCACCAGCTTCATGGTTTCTGCGGGGTTGAAGAAATGAATGCCGCAGAAATTCTCCGGGCGTTTCAAGACCGATGCCAACTCGCCTACCGGCTTGGAGGACGTGTTGGTCGCCATGACGGCGTTGGGCTTGAGGGTTTCCTCGAGGATTGGAAGGACCCGTTTCTTCAGGTCCAGATTCTCGGAGATCGCTTCGATGAGCAGATCGGCGTTCGAGTAGTCGGTCCGCTCGTGTTTGGTCGTGAAACCTTGTCTGCAAACCGCTGCTTCCTTGGCGGTAACGCTGCCGCGCTTTTCGTTCTTGTCGATCAATCCGATCACGCGTTTTTGGGCAGCTTCCAGTGCCTCGATGCGATTATCGGACAGGGTGACTTTGGCTCCTTTGGATGCGAAGCTCGCCGCGATCCCCCCTCCCATCACCCCTGCGCCGACGATGGCGACATTCTTCTCGGGCAAGGAAACCGCGACGCCTCGTGCGGCTTCGCCGACGGCGGCTTGGGCAAAATGGAACCTGACCATTCCCCTGGTGCGATCGGAAGCGATGAATCGGACCACTTGTTCCCTTTCGTAGGCGAGTCCAGCATCGATGCCGTTCTTCAAGCCGTAGAGAATCACTTGCAGAGCCGTCCTGGTGTTTTCCAACTTGCCAGTCGGATCGAAGGATTGCAATCCTTTCTGGGCAATCGCTGCGGCTTGGGAGGTAACGCTGCCCCCCATGAATTTCTTGGCGGCTTGATCGAACCAACGCATCCGATACCCATAGCGGGCGGTCCACTCCTTGAATGCGTAGTTCTTGAGGTCGCGAACCACTCCTTTGCCGCTCCACTGAACCCCTTGAACGTTCCAAGGCTTTCGGCTGCTGAGAGCAGCGTTTTCGGCGACCTCGAAAAGCTGCTCGGATTCCGCCAATCGATCGATCAAGCCGATGTGGTGCGCTTGATCGGGGAATACATCTTTGCCGGTGAGGATGAGATCGATGGCTTGGAGTCCAATTTTTGCGGGAAGAAGGATCGTACCTCCCCATCCTGGAAAGATACCGAGCATCACTTCGGGCAGGGCGAGTTTCGTCTTCTCGCTCTCGAACAGCGGACTGGCGGGGCCTTTGGTTTTGCAAGCGACAATTTCATTGCAGTGAAGGGCGAATTCCAATCCCCCGCCAACACACGCTCCTCGAATTGCAGCCACCGTCTTGACTGTTAGTGCTCGCACACGGCCAAAGATCCGATGCCCTTGAACGGTGGCCTCCTTGAACTCGTCGATCGAGTGCTTATTCAGAAATTCGCTGAGGTCCGCCCCAAAGATAAACGCGTCTTTTGCGGGGGATGCAAAGACGATTCCACGAATCTGGCGCTTTGCGATTGCCGCTTCGAGGTCGGTGATCATCTGATCGAGCGACCGAAAGCGCGCTTCCGACCACGTTACTTTGCTCTCGCTCGGGTTTCCCAACAAGACGCGAGCGACCTGGTTGCTCGCGAGGAAGATTGCGCCGTGGTCGTACATCTTGTACTCCTGGGCGTTGCCAATCCATTTTTCAACGGCAGGGGATACAAACGAATAGCCGCCCGGCCTTCGGGGTGCTTCCTCGAGCATGGCTGCATCAGTTGATTGCCTGGAATCTTGCGATCGTGGCTCAGCGGAGTTGCTCACTGGGAAAATCCTTATCAAGAAGACATGACGAATGTCTTGAACATTCTACACGATCCGACCCGTATTCGCAGTCAGATCCCCTTTGCCAACGAAAAATGGATCTTCGTCGTGCGTGGTCAATCGCAAGAAGATTTCGTCGGTACCAACGCGACGAGCGCGATGTACTCCTGAAGGAACCTAAGGGGAGTGGACGGTCTCGCGAGAGGAACCGTATTGATCCTATTTTGAAGGTTTCTGTCGACGCGGGGGTTTTACATCCACGTAGTCCTGCAAAATCTCTGGGAGTGGGAATCCATCAAACCAGGTAATCGACCCGTCGTTGACTCCATGGATCAGTGCCCTGCCTGCCGAAGCGGCCTTGAAGCTCACATGATCTCGCTTTTTGAATCCGCCACCCGCGATGTCAAACTTGAGTTTCTCGAGTGCGACGCGGGCGAGTTTGTGCTCGAGTTTTATTTCCGCATCTGTTCCTTCGGAATGTTGGCTGGCCCGCACCGCAGTCACCAGCATCGCGATCGCGTTGACAACCACTTCGCCGCGATTGCGCAATAGGCAGAAACTGTTCTGCAGATCGGGATCCTTGCCGAAGGGAATCAGCCAGCCCTTTGCCATCTTGTTTAGCATTCGGATCGCCTCGAGAGGCATTTTATTCAGGAGCATATTTCTCGAAACTTGATCGATCGAGCGCAGCGCAAAAGTGACGTAACGTCGAAAGTCTTTGTGCACTTCGCTCAGATTGCCGAGGTTGACGAAAGTCTCGGGGATCACCGCACGGGCAACGGAGCCGACCGCGCGGGGATTCATGGCGATTTGGGGATTCATGAGATTGGCCATCACATGCAGAAGGAGCATGGTGCCTTCCCCTTCGTAGATGCAAGGCGCCAGCACATCGTGAAGATTGTCACCGACCGGATGTCCTTTCAGAAAGAAACGACCGCCTTCGGTTTTCATCACGTATTCGATTGCGACCTCTTTCTGTCGTTCACTGCCGAAAATCTTTGCCACTTCGCATTCGATTTCCGGACGATAATTCTTGTCCAGCAACTCGGCAGTGAAATCTG
>Ga0315904_10001123_pt1 | contig 42317 bp, 33 predicted proteins | sample LakEriMetagenome_6_FD_203529 | JGI IMG/M metagenome (GOLD analysis project Ga0315904, IMG submission 203529) | Freshwater fungal communities from buoy surface, Lake Erie, Ohio, United States - Buoy 12 MA120 | ecosystem: Environmental > Aquatic > Freshwater > Lake | place: USA: Lake Erie, Ohio... | reverse complement strand
GGAGGAGCGAATTCATCATTGGTCACACAAACTTCATTGTCACAGTCAACTTCAGCAGATTCATGTCCATAATGGATCATATTCCAGCCTCGTTTTTTCATATTTTCAATAAATTTTAATGCTGCAACATTAAACGGATCCATCCTGTAACGTGTATGCGTGATGGCACTGGGATTTGATAAGATATGTAGTGTACTCATTGTAGTCGATTATACACGATATTTAACAAAAATAAAAGGCCCCCAGGGCCTTTTTATTTCAATTTAAAATTGATTAATGCTTACCAACAACAACTTCGATTATTGAACTAGGATTTTCTGGTGTAGCAGTAAATTCTTCTAGTGCTTTACCAATAATTGACCCAGGTTTTGGATTAGTTTCAGCCCTTGCGTACCCGCCCGGAGCTGCAACCATTAGATCGCCTTTGCCTATAGGTCCTATCACTTTGGTTGGTACACGACCTTGCAGTGCTATATCTGCAACCATTTCTCCTTCTAAGAATACATTCATTAAGTATGCAGGATTAGACGTAACAACTCCGGCAACTTTTGTGGTCATGTCTTTGCCAGCAATAGTAACTTCTTTATCCCCACCAAACTGAAGAACTGTGCCTGAATCATATTTACGATCTGCCAAGTAGCGTTCTGCCAAGTCAGCATATCTTGCATTTGTTGCAGTAACTGTGAGTACGTTGGTGCTAGGAACATAACTAAATGCTGTTGCCGTGGTTCTTATAAATGGAGTTTGTGCGCCTGTTCCGAGAACGAACACAGGATAATGTGTGGATGCAGATGTTGTAGCAGTTGAATTAATTGAAGTAGAAGGCCCTGTGGGTCCTTGTGGCCCTGTGTTGCCGATTGGTCCAATCGGACCAATTGGTCCTTGTGGTCCTTGTGGCCCTGTGTTGCCGATTGGTCCAATCGGACCAATTGGTCCTTGTGGTCCTTGTGGTCCTCTGGGGCCTTGCGGACCTTGCGGACCTGTATTACCTATAGGACCAATTGGGCCAGCTGGACCTTGATTTCCGATTGGTCCAATCGGACCTTGCGGACCTTGAGGTCCTTGTGGCCCTGTATTACCAATCGGACCAATTGGTCCTGCCGGGCCTTGATTTCCAATTGGTCCAATCGGTCCGATCGGACCTTGTGGTCCTTGTGGTCCTTGCGGTCCTGTATTACCTATGGGTCCAATTGGGCCTGCAGGCCCTTGATTTCCGATTGGACCTTGCGGTCCTTGCGGTCCTGTGTTACCGATTGGACCTTGCGGTCCTTGCGGTCCTGTATTACCTATGGGTCCGATCGGTCCGGCTGGGCCTTGATTTCCGATTGGCCCGATTGGCCCTTGTGGTCCTTGCGGTCCTTGCGGTCCTGTGTTACCGATTGGGCCGATAGGCCCTTGTGGTCCTGTGTTGCCAATTGGACCAATTGGACCGATTGGTCCTTGCGGTCCTTGCGGTCCTTGCGGTCCTGTATTACCAATGGGGCCAATTGGACCTTGTGGACCTTGTGGCCCTGTATTACCTATAGGACCGATTGGACCTTGTGGTCCCTGTGGCCCTGTATTACCAATGGGGCCAATTGGTCCTTGTGGTCCCTGTGGTCCCTGTGGTCCTCTTGCACCTTGTGGTCCTGTTGGTCCTTGTGGCCCTGTATTACCTATAGGACCTTGTGGACCTTGTGGACCTTGTGGCCCTGTATTACCTATAGGACCGATTGGACCTTGTGGTCCCTGTGGCCCTGTATTACCTATAGGACCTTGTGGTCCCTGTGGCCCTGTATTACCTATAGGACCTTGTGGACCTTGTGGACCTGTGTTACCAATTGGACCTTGTGGACCTTGTGGACCTGTGTTACCAATTGGACCTTGTGGACCTTGTGGACCTGTGTTACCAATTGGACCTTGTGGACCTTGTGGACCTGTGTTACCAATTGGACCTTGTGGACCTTGTATTCCCTGCGGTCCTTGTGGACCTTGTGGACCTTGCGGTCCTTGAATTCCCTGCGGTCCTTGAATTCCCTGCGGTCCTTGAATGCCTTGTGGACCTTGCGGTCCTGTATTACCAATAGGCCCTTGTGGTCCTTGAATACCTTGCGGGCCCTGTGGTCCTTGTGATCCTGTATCACCTTGTGGTCCTTGTGGTCCTTGTGGTCCTTGTGGACCCACTGCTTGTGTCCCGTTGGCATAAAAATAATTACCAGCATACACATTACCTGCAATACCTGCTCCGCCTGCTACTACTAAAGCACCTGATCCAGTAGATGTTGCTATAGTGGAATTGGCTAATATCAATTCGCCTGTTTTGAATGTACCGTAACTACCAGTAATAATATTTGCATTAATGTCTTCTGTTGCACCAGCTCCCAGCCATTCTAAATAACCAGTTTCGTTTTGCCATCCCAAAAACGCATTACTATTTTGAGTTTTATAGTAGTGAAAGCGAATACCTAAGTCTTTACCGTCATTGAACGTTAAGTTGGCTAAATTTGGTAGCGTATGAAGCTCAAGGATGCTGTCAGTGAAAAATGTATTATTTGATCCCGATGCAATAACATTACCGCTGACAACTAAGTTGCCAGCTACGACCAAGTTTCCACCTACAGTTGAGTTGGTGTTTGCATAAAAACTGTTTAAAGTTGCTAGTCCACTGGACCCAATAGTAGTGAATAGTCCGGTACTGGGAGTTAAATTGCCAATTGGAGTAGCTTGTATACCACCATCTGCATCTAAGAGTCCGCCTACGAATATATTACCAGTGACACCTGCCCCGCCCAATACTGTAAATGCCCCTGTGGTAAAAGACGTTGCCGGGGCTGCATTAGCTACTCTGACGTTAGTACCCGTAGCAAATGTAGCAGTACCAAATCCATTAAGAGTAGGACCGATTAAAATTGTGGTGTTTGATCCAGTTAAACCACCAGTACCGATATTAAGTGTTTTGGTGTTAGTAGATGCTGTTTGACCAACATGCAAGCCAACTGTAGAGGTACCAGTAGATTGTCCTACCGTTAAGTTACCAGTTTGTGCTGCACCACCTAAGGTTAATGACCCTGAGGTGGTGCTTGTGCCTAGCACGTGAGCACCAGTAGTTGACCCAGTTAACGAAAGCAAACTAGTGCCAGATAAAGTACCGGAAAAAGTTGCTGTACCATTGGCACCTAAAGTAGTAACCGTGGTTGCACCGGCTGTCAGTGTAGTAAAACCACCTGTTGCAGGGGTAACATTGCCGATTACTTGGTTGTTTAATCCGGGCACGACAGATAAATTGCCGCCTACGTTTAAATTTCCAGTAACTCCAACACCGCCTGATACAATTAAGGCTCCTGTAGTACTGGATGTGGATACATTACCGCCGTTAAGGTTTAACGCACCATCTACTATTGCGTTACCCCAAATTCTAGAATTTGCTTTTAACTGTGCCATATCTTATACTTATCTTTTTAAATTTCTACTAGTTCGCCGTTTATATACCAAATATTACCTTTTATACGTTGCACTGTGCCCGCAGGTAATGCAGACATTTCGTTAAATTCTGAACTGTAAAATGCTGAAGCGTTTACAGAGTTTAATGGCGGGCTTGAAAACATCGTTGTAACGTCGGCCACGTTAGCCACATTGGGATACCAACGATTTGAACCCCATACTATACGCACTCCACCATTTCCACCATTGGATGGTGCAGGGGTTGGTCCCGGGGCTGCTCCTACATCATCTGGACATCCTCCCCCACCACCACCAAAGTTTCCACCATATCCGCCTCGAATAGTGACATTTGCACCGTCAGTGCCGCCGGAGCCCCCGGTGCCACCACCAGTACTAACTCCAGGTGATGTGCAAGCTAAGCCGCCTACACCATCTGCGGCAGCGCCAAAAATACCCACGCCGCCTCCTGCTGCTCCGCTGATATTACCGGTAACGCCTCCGTTACCACCTGAGCCGCCACCACCACCGCCTCCGCTGCCAGCGGCAGGATTTCCACCTGGGACTCCAGTATTAAGAGATATATTAGCTCCTTGACCCCCTACACCAAAATAACCGCCTGCGCCACCACCACCTGCACCACCTTGATTGTCCCCTGTCACTGATCCGCCAGCACCGCCAGCACCACCGCCTGTTCTATTTGTACCTGTGCTAGTTCCGCCAGCACCGCCAGCAACAGAAATAGTATTTAATGTGCCAGACCCTTGACCTCCTCCACCCTGTAGAACTATTTGTGTATTTGCTCGTTGAATATATGTATTGCCTCCTGCCCGACCGCCTAGTAGGCCTACTGTTGCAATTGTGGGTGAGGTACCACCAGCACCTACTACAATATAAAGTTGTTCACCAGGTGTTACGTTAATGTTTCCCCAAGCAAGACCACCCCCACCCCCACCAGCACTAGAAGATTGTCCTGTACTATCTGCTCCAGAACTGCTGCCACCTGCTCCAATGCAAACTGCCGACACTGTAGTAACTGTGGGAGGAACTATCCAAAAATAACTGCCTGGAACGTCCCACAACTCTTGCCCTTGACTGAAATTATTTATTTCATAAGATTCTACAGTGTTCAGTTTTAAATTGCCTGTATTAGTTATACTTCCCAATGTAGTAGGCATATATTATCCTAACACAAAGTCAATCGATACGTTTGCGCTATTAAACACCATACTGATAACATTGGCAGCAGTTCCGTTAAATGTTACTGTGTTAGCAGTCAATGCTCCTGTTGTTGTTGTACCAACTATTACATTGGTAGCTGATAAGTTTCCAGATAACGCATTAAATGCAAATTTGCTTGTAGTAACATTGGCTGTTTGATCAATACCAGCAGCACCAACCATAACTGGATACAATGTTGTGGTTGTTGTATTATTAGTTGCATTAATTGTTGTACTTGGACCAGCCGGACCTTGTGGACCTTGTGATCCAGTTACTCCCTGTGGTCCTTGCGGTCCTTGCGGTCCGGTTACACCTTGTGGTCCTTGTGGCCCTGTGTTACCGATAGGCCCAATTGGACCTTGAGCACCTTGTGGTCCCTGCACACCAGTATTTCCGATTGGACCGATCGGTCCAATTGGTCCCTGTGGTCCTTGTGGACCTTGTGGTCCTTGTACACCGGTATTACCAATTGGGCCTTGTGGTCCTTGTACACCGGTATTACCAATTGGGCCGATTGGGCCGATTGGGCCTTGTGGACCTTGAGCACCCTGTGGCCCAGTGTTACCAATTGGGCCTTGTGGTCCTTGTACACCAATAGGACCAATTGGGCCTTGTGGTCCTTGAGCACCTTGCGGACCTTGTGGTCCTTGTGGGCCAACGGCTTGTAAACCATTGGCATAAAAATAATTTCCAGCAACAATATTACCTACCACACCCAGTGTTGTACCAATGGTGGCACTGTTATTGATTGTTATAGCATTTACAGTTACATTGCCAGATGTGTTTAATGTTTGACCTACTAATGCTGCACCAGCATTACCAATAGTGGCAGCTGATACTGTGGTAAACGTGGCATCAGTAGCAGATATTCCGTTGTTTACTACCAAAATACCCTGTGGAGCACTTAGAGTAGTTCCGCCTATATCTATGGTATTTGCAGCAACATACAAAGTATTCCAACGTTGAGTTGCACTACCCAAATTATATGTGGCATTGGCAGAAGGTAATATATTACCGGCTATAGTAACAGTGCCAGTTACTCCCAGTCCTGCATTAATAGTTACACTGTTGTTTACTGTTAATGCGTTGGCTGTGACGTTTGCATTAGAATTAATAGCTCCAGTGATCAAACTGCCACTAGTTATTGATGTCGCCGCCGCCACTGTTGAATTGGACACTAAAGAACTTACTGTGGCTATTCCAGTTGCACTCAATGAACTGACTACCGCAGTATTGCCACCACCTGTGCCCAATGAACCGTTTAAGGCTCCATTGAATCCACTGGTAGCAGTAAAAGAAGTACCTGTATAAGTTGCACCGTTGAATGTTGCACCTGTATTACCAAAAGTTGCAGCATTTAATTGTGTAAACGATCCTGAATTTGTTACCGCATTACCAATTGGGGTATTTTGTAGGCCGCCAGCCACACCTAATGTGGCCCCAATAGTTGCAGTACCGTTTACTGTTAGTTGTTGTACTGTGGCATTGCCTGTGGTACTGGTTGAACTGAATATGGCAGTATTGCCGCCAGCAGACCCAACTGAACCATTTAGTGATCCATTGAACGCTCCCGTAAACACATTGGCCGCAATGCTGTCTAATCCTGTAAATCTTTTTCCAGCAGCGCCTGTAATGTTTCCGCTTATTCCCAGGGTACCATCAACAGTGGCAGAATTGTTCACAGTTAATGCATTTACTGTACTGTTTCCGCTTACACTTTCGCTGGTAAAAATAGCAGTGCTGGGTGTTACATTACCAATTGGTGTGTTTTGTATTCCGCCTTTGGCCTGTAGTGTAGTAGTGGCAACTACGCTGGTATTAACCGTAAGGCCGTTTACTCTAGTGTTGCCTCCTGAAACTATGGTAGTATTGCTGAATATAGAATTAGCAATAAAAACGTTGGGGTTGGTTAAAAGTCGTGTCCAAGTGTTATTGCTAGTGGTATACTCGTAGGTAATACCATTAACATTTGCTGTTTGTCCATTACTTGGATTGCTTGGAAACGACATGTTTATTCCTTGTTATTGTTATTTAATCAAATTGATATGATGGTTTAATCTCGTTTATTTTGAATTGGTTAGTCCTTATTCATACATTATGTTTACTGTGCCGGCATCAAAGGTGTCCGTTCCCGCAGAGGTTGTAATTCGTACTGTTGTCATCGTTCCTGAAAGCGCAACTGAGCCAGCCCCATAAGTCATAACTGACTGATTGCTCAAACCCATAACGTGGCTAGAGCACCAAGTATTAGTGGCCAAATATTTATACGAATTCAAATGTTAATTATATCGTAGTTTTCTTCCGGGTTTAAAAGTGTAGGATCAACCAAAGGATCGTCTTCAACAGATAGAAGTTTCTCTACACCTGATGGAGTAAAATAATTCATTAACTCCTCTGCTGAAGTCCAGTATATATCAAGTTGTTGTACTGTTAATTCTGCCATATTAACTTGTCTTTAAAGCGATGCCGTATCCAGTTCCGCAGTTAAAAAATGTATAAGTATCACCACTGATTAACATGGTATCCCCTGTAAAACCAGCATTTGGTCTTGTCCAATAAATGTCAGTAGTGCCTGTAACTGATTGAATCGGATGACCCAATGCTCCTATTTGTAAAAATACTGGAGTTACCTGATAACGTGGTGATCCAATTGAATCAATGGAGTTAAGGCGTAAGTTGTTTGCAGTTTGAAATAACGAACCAATATTTAAAGTAGGTAAGTTAGATACTATGTTACCCGGACTATATGTACCGTAAAAAGTACCTGTATTCACATCAGTAACACCGAATACAGCACTCATCATAGTTCTAGTTAATACACCAGCAGTTGATGTAGGAATAATAATTGTTTCAGAGGTGAAATTGGAAGAAGTAGCATGACAATATTGTACAAATGGGGCTGTATTATAAAAACGGTTAACATCAGACATTGACATTTCCCATACGGCTTGCATACCACGAGCTTCGTTAACTATGGTGATTCCACGAGGTGTAGCAATAACGTGAACAATGTCATTAGCTGCTACCCGTAAAGCTACAGTTAATGTATCATTTTGACCGTTGCCCGAAGGGGAAAAATATCTCGGACCTTCATTGGTTAAAACACCCAAAGAAGTGGCTGATACAGCTCCTGTCATTGTAAATAAGTTATGGGTTGCTGTGTGTGCTTGAAGTGAACTGATACTGAGTGCTACGTATTTTAACGCAGCAGTTTCTAAACAAGGCGCACTAATTACTAAGTTACCTTGCGAACCTGACGCAGGAAATCCTGTAGCACCAATAGCAGCAACGGTCGGTCTATCAGCACTATTATTACTACCAACATAAGTCCAACCTGCTGGATTACTATCAATAATAACTGAAGATGATGTGCTAAAAGCTCCAAGTAAAGCAGTGGTTGGTTCATTAGAAGTACATAACCTAACAATATCTCGCATAGCTAGTATAGCATTGATACCAGTAGAACCAACAACAAGTTTTGCATACATATATTATTCTCCCATAATAAGTTGAGCTTTTGGATCCGTAACGGCATCAATAGCTACAAAATAAATAACATCCGAAACAACAATATAATTGTAACCGTTGTTTGTTGATTCTTGACTTTCTTTTAATTCAGAAAGAGAACCTGAATATTTATAAACGTTGTTGTTTCCGAAATAAGAAAAAATTTGTTCGTTGTTCATTATAATCCTGCAAAATAAGTAAATTGAAGACCGAAGCTCCGACCTGTATTAATAGTGCCAACTTGTATTATATCTACGTAGAGACTGTTATTAGAAGGTACGGAAATTACTGTTGATATTGTTTTTTGTTTTACACTAGGTAGAAGTTCATCGCTTAAAATTATAGTAGATGTATCGTAACTTGTTCCTACTCTTATATCAAACTTTAATGATTGACCCTGTGTTGCTGTAGTTAAAGAAACAGTAGTAGAAGTAATTACTGCTCCAGATATAAATCTCAAACCCTCAGCCTTACCAGACAAGTTGTTAGTAATTCTTGCCGAAGAAATACCCCTATTAACAATACTTGCACTTAATAATCTTGTACCAGCAATTAGTTTAGAAGGATCAGTTGGTGTAATTTGATTTGTATTAGTAAATATTTTACCAATACTTGCATCTAACAGCATACTTCTTGTTCTTCTTGTCATATTATACCTCTAAAATAGTTATTGCACATTTCCAAGAAATTGTTTTACCAGTATTTCCTGTAACATAAACATTGATGGTATCATTAGTATTATCTGATCGAATATCTATAGCAAAAGAAGCATCTGTTTTAGCAACTGAAATTTCATAAATTAAACCAATATCGGATACTGTTCCGCTTGAATTGGTTGCAACACCTTTTATTAAAAAAGCACCATGGTCGCCAGAAGTATCTGTTCTTCTGCACACCACATCAGCCGTATAATATATCGTTTTATCTAACGGAACAGGTATTCTATTGTTTGCTTGACCGTTAAGAAATATTTCTGTTTCAACAGCGTTGGATGTAGTACCAGTCAGTGTATATCCCTCGCCGCCAGCTGGACCGCTAGGACCTTGTGGACCTTGTGGACCTGTATTACCAATTGGACCTTGTGGACCTTGTGTGCCTATTCCACTGGGGCCTTGTGGACCAGTTGGTCCTTGCGGTCCTTGCGGTCCTTGCGGTCCTTGCGGTCCTCCTGCATTTCCTTGTGGTCCTTGTAAACCCGTTTCTCCTTGTGGCCCTTGTGGCCCTTGTGGTCCCTGAGCTCCCTGTGGTCCGCCGCCTGGACCTATTGCTCCTTGTGGTCCTTGTGGTCCTTGTGGACCAGGTACATTACTTACACCGCTAGGACCTTGCGGACCTTGCGGGCCTGTTCCCTGTGGACCTTGTGGTCCTTGTAAACCCGTTTCTCCTTGTGGTCCCTGTGGTCCCTGTGGTCCTTCACCGCTAGGTCCTTGTGGACCTTGTACTCCAGAATTACCAATTGGGCCTGTGGGTCCTTGCAGTCCTGTAGGTCCTTGTGGTCCAGTTACACCTTGTGGTCCTTGTGGTCCTTGTGGGCCACCTCCTGGTCCAATATCACCTTGCGGACCTTGCGGACCTTGCGGACCTTGCGGACCGCGTGGTCCGGGATCACCTTGTGGGCCAAAATCTCCAGCTGGTCCTGTAGGTCCTTGAACTCCTATACCTGTAGGACCTTGTGGTCCTTGTGTTCCGATTGGACCCTGTGGTCCTTGTGGTCCTCCAGCTGGACCTTGTGGCCCTATATCTCCTAAAGGTCCAATTGGACCTGTGGGTCCCTGTGGTCCTTGAGTTCCTATTCCTTGAGGCCCTTGTGGTCCCCGAGGACCTTGTGGTCCTTGTGGTCCTCCTGCGTTACCTTGCGGTCCTTGTGGTCCTTGTACACCAGTATCTCCAAGGTCTCCAATTGGTCCCTGTGGGCCTTGTGGACCTTGTGGACCTTGTGATCCTATAACTCCTTGTGGACCTTGTGGTCCAGGTACATTACTTACACCACTGGGTCCTTGTGGTCCTTGTGGTCCAGCAACTGAACTATTTCCCACTAACAAAGAACCGTTAGCCGACACACTTAAACTAGTATCTCCCAGATAAATGGTGTTTGCAGCTACATACAAAGTTCTCCACTGATTAGTAGGACTACCTAAATCATAAGTTACATTAGCAGATGGAATAACATTTTGAGTTACATTACCTAAATCAACATTGGCTGAGCCAGTGATAGTAACTGTTACTTCAGTTCCGTCCACTGTTGCGGTTACGCCAGATCCTGAAAAATCAAAACTAGATACTGTGCTGGTCAGCAAAGATCCATTATTTTTAACAGCAATATTAGCTGAGCCAACTCCGCCCGTGCCTTCGGTATAACCAAATGCAGGTCCTGTTACATCTACCCAGTAATAGCTAATACCATCAAATTGATATTCATATACAACATTGCTTGTAGTATCAAACCATTGATCCCCAGGCACATTACCTGAAACTGGAGGCACTGTATTTGCAGTAAATGCCTGCGGCTTACCAAATTGAGCTCCATTTGCGTAAAAATAATTATCAGTTGAAATAGATGTGACTGCGGCATTGCCTGCATTTAAATTGCCAGCAATACCAACACCGCCAGATACAGTTAACGCACCTGTACTGGTATTAGTAGATACAGTATTGCCATTAATCACCAAATTGGTGTCAACTGTTGCATTTCCGTATATTCTTGTACCTGATAAGAGTTTTGCCATAGTTGTATTTATTCAGTCATTTAAACGGGTTTATCAACCTCATCGAAGTAATTAGACACCAATAGTTTTCCGTCAAACGTTTCTCTTTTTGCCACTCCATTCGAAATTGGGTTTATCGATACTTCGTCAAACTCTGCTGCAAACAGATTGTTAGGTGTTAACTTAATTACAGACAGGGTTACTTCATCTAATTCCCCGCTGATTGATAATATACCAGTGTTAATTAATCTAGATGCTATTATTGCCATTATTCAAAAACCGTGTCTAAACTATTAGTGGCAGCATTATAAATTTGGTACACAGCACTCACACTGTTTGCGGCAACAAAACCAACTCGTTGACTGACATACACATTGCCAGTAACACCAACTCCGCCCGAAACAACAATGGCACCTGACACATTACTGGTACTAGTGATACCACTGTTAGCTATAATTCTTCCGTTGCCACTTTGATATGTTAGGTATGTTGCTCCAGCAAATGAACTATTGCTGTTAAATTGTAGTTGACCGTTGGTACCGCCTGCACTAGTTGTTAATGGAGTTCCATTGGCAAAATAAAATCCAGTGGCCAAAATGTTGCCCACTGTGGCGTTTCCTGTGACTCCTAGCGTAGTTCCGATTGTTGCACTGGCATTTACCGTTAATGCACTTACTGTGGCATTTCCAGTTGCGCTTAACGTGCTTACAATTGCAGTATTTCCGCCTGCACTGCCTAATGTGCCATTATGCGGACCGTTAAATGATCCGCTTGCGGTGTACGTTGTTCCTGTAAATACTGCTCCACTGTTTCCAAAAGTCGCAGCTTGAACGGTAGTAAATGCGCCAGAATTTTGTGTTACATTACCAATAGGTGTATTTTGTATACCACCAAGGGCACTTAATGTTGTTCCAGCAGTAATTGATCCATTTGCGGTTAAAGCAGCACCAGTGATATTTCCTGTGGCACTTACAGTAGTAAATTGACCTGTGCTAGCACTTGCATTACCAATTGGTGTGCTTTGTAGACCGCCGTCAAAATCACCGGATCCTGATGCTACCAACGAACCGGTTAAAGTAATACCATTACCGTTAATATTGCCTGTTACACCTAGTGTGGTTCCAATTGTAGCACTGTTATTAACAGTTAATGCATTTACTATACTATTACCAGATACAGACTCACTGGTGAATATAGCAGTGCTCGGTGTTACATTACCAATCGGTGTATTTTGTATACCACCCAAAGCACTCAATGATGTAATTGCTGTAATCGAAGAGTTGCTAGTTAACGCAGCACCAGTAATATTACCTGTGGCACTTAATGTGGTAAATTGGCCTGTGCTGGCAGTGGCATTACCAATTGGAGTAGCTTGCAAACCGCCCAGATGTTGTGCAGGACCAGTGCTGACCATTGACCCTGATAGTGTTAACTCAGATCCGTTAATATTACCAGTTACGCCCAGTGTTGAACCAATCGTCGCTGTATTATTAACAGTCAGCCCCGATACTGTTGCGTTACCTACTAGACCTAACGTAGATCCGCCATTAATAGCACCAGATACACCTAATCCACCAGTTAATACCAATGCTCCCGTACTCGATGATGAACTTACTGTACCTGCATCATTAAATGTAGCAACCACGCAAGCAGCCAATAATCCGCCTGTGTGAATTTTAAGAGTTTTACCAACTGTGTCTGTGCCAATTGTTAAATTTACGCCACTGGTATACAAATATCCGTCGCGTGGACCTGATATAGTCCAAGTAGATTGATTCCATCCACTACCATTGATACCCATGTCGATATATCTGGTAGTATCGGTACCGTCGTCAGCTGTGGCTATAAAATCTGAACTTGCTGCTCCGCCAGTACTTTGATTTTGTATTTGTATTTGAGCGTAAGTATTGGCTGTGGTAGTAGCAACTATTAATGGATGAGTTAATTCTATGGCGGTTGCGTTACCAAAATATGCCACACCGTTTGCATACACATTGCCGCCAAATGATGCTCCACCATTTGCTTGTAATGCACCTGTTCCAAGACTTGTACTCGGAGTAGCATTTGCTAATATTAATTCACCAGATTTAATTGTTCCAAAACTACCAGTAATAATATTTGCATTAATGTCTTCTGTGGCACCTGATCCTATCCATTCTAAATATCCTGTTTGATTTTGCCAGCCTAAGAATGCATTGCTATTTTGTGTTTTATAGTAGTGAAAACGTATACCTATATCTTTACCGTCATCAAATGTTAAATTAGCTAAATTTGGTAAAGTATGTAATTCAATAATACTGTCAGTGAAAAATGTATTATTTGAGCCTGATGCGATAACATTACCGGTGACAACCAAGTTGCCAACAACTGTTAAATTACCTGCTAAAGTAGAGCTAGTATTTACATAAAGACTGTTTAAAGTTGCTAGACTACTTACAGTTAACGTTGAACCAACTGTAACTCCATTATTAACTTGTAAACTGTCGACTGTGGCTGCGCCTGTTGCACTTAACGTACTAACTATTGCAGTATTTCCGCCTGCACTGCCCAACGTCCCATTGTGTGGACCGTTAAATGTGCCAGTAGCAGTATATGTACTGCCTGTATAATTTGTTCCAGTATTACCAATGGTTGCAGATTCTACTTTGTCAAATACCCCGTTGACTACTACGATATTTGCGCCTACAATGTTTCCTGTGACATCTAATGTAGAACCAATAGTAGTTGAATTATTAACTGTTAATGCATTAGCTGTAATATTGCCACTAACACTTATTGAAGTAAACGTAGCACTACTTGGCGTAACGTTACCTATTATGGTATTTTGTAAGCCGCCTGCTGCACTCAGAGTAGTTATTGCAGTAATCGAAGAGTTACTAGTTAATGCAGCACCAGTAATATTACCTGTGGCACTTACAGTGGTAAATTGACCTGTGCTGGCTGCTGCATTACCAATCGGTGTACTTTGTAGTCCTCCATCAAAATCACCAGATCCACTTGCTACCAACGAACCGGTTAAGGTAATGCCATTTCCGCTTATATTGCCTGTTACACCTAGTGTTGTTCCCACAGTAGCACTGGCATTAACTGTTAAAGCATTTACTGTGCTATTACCACTTACACTTTCACTTGTAAATATTGCCGTACTAGGCGTTATATTGCCAATTGGTGTATTTTGTAAGCCGCCAGCTGCACTCAGCGTACCGGTAACAGTTGCATTAGTATTAACTGTTAGTGCATTTACTGTTGCATTTCCTGAAACAGATAATCCACTGAAAATTGGACTATCTGCCGTTCCTACACCAATATCAACTGAATAGTTTGTGCCAGCACTGGTAAAGATTGTTAGATTACTTGTTGCATTATCATACGTTACATTATCGACGCCTGCTACTGCTGTAGTAGTCAGAACGGTAACACGCCCTTTATCATCAACAGTGATTACTGGCACAGCACTAGCATTGCCATATGTGCCTGCTGTTACTCCGCTATTTTCTAAACGTGCTGTAACAACATTGCCATTTGAATCTATAACAGTATATCCGGCTACGTTAACAGCCAACGAACTTACTGTACCCCCAATAGTAACTAAATTAGTCGCTTTATCAAAAGTAAATCCGCTGGTGCCGTTAATCGAATTATCATCGCTGAATAATACCTGAGTGTTTGCCGCAGTGCCAGTGAAGTTGCCAGTAAAATTACCACTAAAGTTGCCAGTAAAATATGGTGCGCTTACATTACCTGCGACACCAATATTTCCAGGTGCAGTTAAATTACCATCTGCGGCAAAGGTCCATAGATACGTAGTTTCATCAGTGTTAGTGGTAATACTAATACTGTCAAGAGCACGTAAATCAACAACGGCTGCACCCATATACAATGCTGTACTATCATCTGCTGTGGTTGTTAAGTATGCTGTGTTAGGACCAAAGCCCACAAGATCCAACTTACTGGCGCTTGCTGTAATTATTGCTCCGGGCACAGTTAATTGGCCAGCAGTGTCAAAATTCCAAGTATTAGTTCCTGCGGTGGTTACGCTAACATTGCCATTTGCATAAACTTTTACGTTGCTGTTTCCATTTTGAATACTGGTTGCATCTATTCCGCTTAAGAAACGACCGTTTCCTAAAAAATAATTACCTGTAACATTGCCTGCAATATTAGCAGAATCGGTTAAAATTAAATTAGCGGATTTAATTGTTCCATAAGTGCCAGAAACAATATTTCCGATTTCAGCAGTTACATTGGAATAGTATTCAAAAAATCCAGAACTGTCTATTCTACCAAAAAACGCAGATCTGCTACTCGAACTATAATAGTTTGTTTTAACACCAGAATCGTAACCATTGTTAAACGACAGCGGAGCTCCATTAGCTCCAGTATTTAAATTAATAATAGGGTCTTCTGTGGTTAAATTTTCAACATTAAAATAAGTGACATTACCTTCAACTCTAAGATTTCCACCAACTACGAGATTACCACTAACACCCAAAGCTGTCAGAATACCCACAGTGGTAATATTTGGTTGATTTGCGGTTGTAATAGTTCCGCCTAAATTACCTGTATACGAAGGCAAGTATCCTGCTACATTAGAATTTCCATAATTTCCAACGATACTGCTGCCATTAATATATAAATTGCCGTTGATTACTGTAAGATTTGCTCCAGCCAGTGTTAAATTTGAGCCTATATATGCTTGACTGAATTGCTGAGTAACGTTACCCAACGTATATACATTCGAAACTGTTGGTATTAAATTTGAATTTATAGATTCGGTACTACCAATCGGTATACCATTAGGATAAAATGCGCCCGCTGTGATAACATACCCAATTGATTCGATGTTACCGTATGCAAATAAATTTCCTGTTCTTACATTAGTAGAAGTAACTATATTGTTGGCAAAAATAACGTTGGCATTTATGGTGGTTATGCCATTACCATCAAATACAGAGTATAATTCGGTAAAATTTTCGTTAACTTTTGTAAAAGCAACACTTATTGTGTCGCCAGTCTGAGTGTCTGGGCCCGAGCCCAAATTTATTATTTGTTGTGACATCCCGTACTTTTTCCGATTTTAAGTATTTAGTTAAAACCGAATATAGTACATTTCGGTAAAGCGGATGACCGCTTTACCTATATTATGTTCTGCCAACAACTATTTCAAGTATAGTAGCAGGAAGATCGTCGGTTGCTGTAAAGTTTTCCAATGATTTGCCCACCACACTACCAACAATAGGAGAACTACATGCAGTTACGTGACCGTCTGGAGCAGTGACTAACATATCGCCTTTGCCAACTGGGCCCAGAACCTTAGCCGGAACTCGTCCTTGAAGTGCAATTATTGCTGTAAATTCAGACTGTAAATTTGAATTCATCAAATAAGCAGGTTTTTCTGAGATCACTCCAGCAACTTTTGTACTCATGTAGTTGTTACTAATAGTAACTTCTTGCTCCCCGTCAAACACCATTACTGTTCCAGTTTGATATTTTGCATCAGTTTTATATATTTCTGCAAGGTCAGCGTATAGTGCAGAAGTTGCCGTGCCAGCAAAATTTGTAGTGGTTAAAGTTGCTGTTGACGGAGTATATCTCAATCCAGGGTCATCTGCAAAAGCTGTCTGATTTGATCCTACGGCTGCAACGAATACTGGATAAAATGTGCTAGCGGAAGCAGTATCAGTAGCATTAATTGTAGTTGACGGTCCAGCAGAGCCTTGTGGTCCTTGTGGGCCAGTTGGTCCTTGTGGGCCAGTTGGCCCACGTGGGCCAGTTGGTCCTTGTGGTCCTTGTGGACCTTGGGGTCCTGCTACACTACTATCGGCTCCAGCTGGGCCACGTGGCCCTTGTGGACCTTGTGGACCTTGTGGTCCTTGAACACCAACTCCCTGTGGTCCTTGCGGGCCAGGATTGCCAATTGGGCCGCGCGGACCTTGTGGACCTTGTGGACCTTGTGGACCTTGTGGTCCTTGAGGACCACTTCCTTGTGGACCTTGTGGACCTTGAACTCCTTGACCTTGTGGTCCTTGTGGGCCTTGTGGACCTCCAGTAGTGCTAGCAGGACCGCTTGGACCTTGTGGACCCTGTGGTCCGCTTGGACCCTGTGGTCCTTGAGGACCACTTCCTTGTGGTCCCTGTGGTCCCTGTGTACCAACGCCTTGTGGTCCCTGTGGTCCCTGTGGTCCACGTGGTCCCTGTGGTCCCTGTGGTCCAGACGGTCCTTGTGGTCCTTGTGGCCCAGATGCACCCACTGCACCATTTAAGTTAACGGACCAAGAACTATAAGTGCCTGATCCAAATGCAGAATCTACATTAACTACTAATACACCAGTTCCAGTGGTATAACTAGTTACTGTTCCAATCATATAATTAGAACTATCAAAACTTATTAATACAGTCTGTCCTGTTGAATATGCTAGTCCTGTTTGAACTGTTAAAGTCTTAGACCCTGTTCCAATTGCTAAAGATGTAGAACTTGTGGTGTTATATTTGTCTCCAGGTCCAGTTGGACCTTGTGGGCCAGTTGGTCCTTGTGGTCCTTGTGGTCCTTGGATTCCTGTATTTCCAATTGGGCCCTGTGGACCTTGTGGTCCTCGTGGTCCTTGAACTCCCTGTGGACCCTGTGGACCAGGTGCTCCATTAATGTTTACAGTCCAACTTGCATAAGTACCGCTACCACCAGTTTCAGTGATATCTGCTACTAAAGAACCTGTTCCACTATCATAAGAAGTAACAGAGCCTCTCATAAAATTAGTACTATCAGTAGCAATAATAATAGGTTGACCTGGAGAATAAGCTAAACCAGTTCCTATGGTTAATGTCTTAGATCCAGTAGATATAGCCAAAGTTGAACTACTAGTAGTTTGGTATCTATCGCCGCTTGGACCTTGCGGTCCTTGAGTGCCCACACCTTGCGGCCCACTTGGTCCCTGTGGTCCCTGTGGTCCCTGTGGTCCTTGTGGTCCTCTTGCACCTTGTGGGCCTGTTGGTCCCTGTGGTCCTTGTGATCCAACGTCCCCTGTAGCAGAAAATGCCCAAGAATTGTATGTACCTGATCCTGCAATATAGTCAGAATTAATAACTAAAGTAGTACCACTAAAAGAAGTTATTAATCCTTCCATATAAATGGTTGGTGTTGTTGTATAACTTACTCTAACTCGTTGACCGACCCCAAATGCTACTGTAGTACTTGCTGCCGAAGTAGTAAAAGTTTTGGTTCCTAGGCCTACCGATACCGAACTAGTAGAAGTTAAATTTGCATATCCTGATCCAGTCTGGCCACCAATTCCTTGCGGTCCTTGCGGTCCTTGCGATCCTTGAATTCCTTGTTCACCTTGTGGTCCTTGTGGTCCTTGTGGTCCTTGTGGTCCCTGAATTCCCTGAGGTCCCTGTGGTCCCTGAATTCCCTGAGGTCCCTGTGGTCCCTGAATTCCCTGAGGTCCCTGTGGACCTTGTGGTCCCTGAATTCCCTGTGGTCCTTGTGGTCCTTGTACACCTTGTGGGCCTGTTGGACCCGACGGACCTGGCGCACCGGTTAATGATATGGTCCAAGCTGCATAAGTGCCAGATCCTGTTGTAGATGTTACATTTACAGTCAGTGACCCAGTACCCGAATCATATGCAGTGACTGTGCCTTGCATAAAATTACTACCGTCGTAGGCAATATTAACTGTCTGCCCAACTGCAAGACTTAATCCTGTTTCAACAGTTAAAATTTTACTTCCTGTGCCAATTGTAAGACTTGTACTACTAGTAGTTGTATATTTGTCTCCTGCTAATCCTTGCGGTCCTTGCACACCACTTGGTCCTTGTGGTCCTTGTGGTCCTTGTGGCCCTTGTGGCCCTTGTGCGCCTTGGACCCCTTGTGGACCTTGTGGCCCCTGAGCGCCTACTCCTTGTGGTCCTTGTGGCCCCTGAGCTCCCTCCGGACCCGGAACACTACTAGCAGCACCATCTGGTCCAGATGGACCTTGTGGTCCGCGTGGACCTTGTGGACCTTGTGGCCCAGTGCCGCCAGGTCCTTGTGGCCCTGAAGGTCCTTGTGGTCCCTGCGCCCCTAAGTTACCAATTGGTCCTTGTGGTCCTTGTGGTCCTTGAATACCGGTTGGTCCTTGAGTACCAACTCCAGTTTCTCCTGTTGGTCCTTGTGGTCCTTGAAGACCCCTAGGGCCTTGAGTACCAGCCGGGCCTTGTGGTCCTTGCACTCCTATGCCTTGTGGTCCTTGTGGTCCTTGTGTTCCTACTACACCTTGTGGTCCTTGTGGTCCTTGTGTTCCTATTCCTTGTGGGCCCCTAGGTCCTTGTGGTCCAATCGGTCCTTGCGGTCCTTGCGGTCCTTGAACACCTTCAACGCCTTGCGGTCCTTGAACACCCGAAGGTCCTTGTGGTCCCTGTGGGCCGATTGGCCCTTGTGGTCCTTGAACACCCGAAGGTCCTTGCGGTCCTTGTGCTCCTTGAACTCCTTGTGGGCCAGACACTCCAGAAGGTCCTTGTGGTCCTTGTGGTCCTCTGGGACCTTGTGGACCAACTGATCTAACCCCATTGGAATAAAAATAATCAGTGGCAAAAATTCCATTTGCACTGACTACAACAACATTAGATGTTCCTCGAATACTAGTTGTTACATTACCGTTATTGTAAACAACAACATTACTGTTACCGTTAATTAAACTGGTTCCGCCTGGCAATCCAGACAGTAAAGCACCGTTTCCTAAGAAATAATTTGCGTCAACATTCCCGCTGACTGTTAATAAGTTTGCAGGTTTTTGAAAGGTTAATCCAGTAGATCCTCCCAAAACACCAGCATCGTTAAACATTACTTGAGTGTTTGCACCTGCTGCGCTGGCAATAACAGTAGTCTGACCTGCGCTCAAAAATCTAATATCGACGTTCGAATCTGACACATATAAGTTAGATGCAAAAGTAATTACGTTTGTAGTAACAGTATAATCGACATTTGGCACTAAGAATCGTATTCCGCCCTGAATAGCTAAAATACCTGCAGCGGTAGCAGTTTCTGCAATTAACGGATACGATGCAGCACCGTTGCCTTGTATATTTTGTTCTGTTACTAAACCAGATACAGGAATCCACTGAGTGCCATTATAGTATTCAACTACAGTTGTATCGCTGTTGTACCTTACTGCACCTGGTGTTGTGATACTTGATCTATCACCTGTACTACCTGCAGGAAGACCCAATGCTCCCACTGTTTGAATATTGACTAATTTTGCAACTCCTGGAGCTAGCTCAATATTAGCAGTAGTGTCCAAGCTCGAAATAGTATTACCAGTGTATTGAATCCCGCCTATATTTGCTACATTTACATTTGCACCAGGAATAGGTTGTAAGTTACCTAAAACGGTATTTTGTATACCGCCACCAGCCCATAAGGTAGTACCAAAAGTACCACTGTAATTTACAGTTAATCCGTTGGCAGTTAAGTTACCAGTAACAATAACATCATTACCAAAAAATGCACTACCGTTTACATTTAAATTGCCGCCGAAATTTCCATCACCATTGGCGTTTACATTACCACCAAAATTTCCATCACCATTGGCGTTTACATTACCACCAAAATTTCCATCACCATTGGCATTAATATTTCCGCCAAAGTTTCCGTCTCCGTTGGCTGTAACATTTCCGCCAAATACTCCGTCTCCGTTGGCGCTGATGTTTCCGCCAATCCTAGCATCTCCATTGGCATTAATGTTTCCGCCAAAGTTTCCGTCTCCGTTGGCGCTGACGTTTCCGCCAAATGATCCGGAACCGTTAACATTAAGATTGCCACCAAATGATCCAGAACCATTGGCTTCTACATTACCACCAAATAGACCACTGCCGTTAGCTTCTACATTGCCACCAAATAGACCACTGCCGTTGGCTTCTACATTGCCACCAAATGATCCACCACCGTTAACATTAATGTTACCGGACAACCCCCCGCCTTCACTGATAAGATCTGCTATGTTAGCCCAAATACGTGCGCCATCAACATTGCCTGTTAATACATAAGCATTGCCCGCTGGTAAACCCAAATCTGGTTCTGCGTTTTGCAGATTTAAGTATGTATATCTACCAGGATCAGCATTAGCACTCGGTGTTTTCGGAACTCGTCCGCTTATGATGTTGTCACTTATCTTTTTAGACATATTTTACTTTGTTTCTAATAAACTTAAAGTTAACTTAAGAGCAGAATTGGCACTAGCTGAAGCTAGAAAACTTTGACCTGCCGTTAAAACTAATTTTCCCACAAGAACACCAACTGCATCTGCTACCGGCACAGAAAAATTCTTCACTAACTCAGTGGTCACACTAGTACCATCATAATGACTTGCAGTAACTTCCTCTGTTGAATTTCCAACATTTGTTACCTGTGCCATTAATACAATTGTAGACGTAATAGGGGGTGCAGTGTACATTATATTATTGCCTGATGTTGTAAGATTTGCTGTTACTGTTTTAAACGTATTAATAGGTGTTGCCATTTTTATTATCCTTCAATTGATAGAATATACGGGGTCATGACTGCGAATAAGCTTCGATTAAAATCATCTCCCTCGATTGTTCCGGTAGCCCTAACTACCGCAAGGCCGGGACCTATTCTAAAATCGCCTTTTTGATCTGTGCTAGTCCAATTAACTCTACCATAATTTAATTCTACTACTTCGCGTTCTGGGATAGGTATACCCCCGTACTGAGGTAATGCATTTGCTGGATTAGTACCTGCCCCCACATACTCAAACGTATGAGCACTGGCGCTGATAGTGCTTACTTGATATCCATCTACTCCAGTACCATCTGAAATAACATTTCCGGTATTGGTGCTAAATCTAGCCGAAATATTCACATTCCATACATTACCATAAGTATTTCCAACTATAGCAGTAATGTTACTAAATGTGGTAATAAAATACATATTGGGATCGCCATCGAATAACAACCCATTATTTGTTCTTGGAGGATTTGACACAAAAGCAATGTTGCAAGAAGTTTCCCCTACTTGAATATTACCTAATACATTACCAGTAAACTGAGAACTAAAACCTTCTGCCTTTAATCCAACATTACCGATTCCACAATCGCTGCCGTTCAATGTTAAGAAACTGCCCGATTGCACCCAAATTCCAGTTTCGCAGGCAATGGTATAAACGTTAACTGCTTGACTGTAGGATCTGTTCACCATTACTAGTCCGTATCCACCGCGGTTAATATTGGTAATAAATCCTAAAATAAATGCTCTAGTAGAATTTGTTCCAGGCACTAAGTCTCCGTCGATATATACTGTAGTACCGGTAGTTGTAAAACTTGTTACATTTTGAATGTAGGGGCTTACAAAAATTTCTCCTGCTGATAAATCAGGAGGGAAGCTAAATGCTTTTCCTGTATAGTTTCTAACAGTGATACCCCAAACGTAACTGCCGCCTTTCATATAGAACATGTCACCTGTTCCACCAGCCGGTTGAACAAATACACTACGAAGATCGTCGCCCAATAATGCGACATTAGCAGGAATTATAAAAGGCATAGCTTCAGTATAAGATCCGCTAGCAACTTTAACCGCAGTACCTGATGTAGCTATGGCCATAGCTCCAGCAATAGTAAGTTTTGGTGTGGCTAAACTTCTACCGTCATTAGAATCATTTCCGTTTTTTGCTACATAAATTACATTGTCAAAAGTACTGTTAGCCACAGTCAATACGGGACTATTATTTGCAGTCAACACCGCTGCATTTATTGTGTTAACATCTAACTCGGTATTCTTAATTAATTGTCCCATGGTCTTAAATCTTTTATATGTTTGTATAAGTTAAAGTCGTTGACATGGTACTGTTTGCTGTGGTATTAGCATAAAGTTCATCATTATTATCTAATAACAACCTTTCTGTACTAGCCAAATATGTATCCCCAGGTTGAACAGTTACATTAACATATAAAATATTTTTATTTTCAGGCACATCACCGCTTTTTACTGCCCATAGGCTAAAAGCAGCTACATTACTTGAAGAATAGTTTGTAAAATACATGGTCATCGCGGCTGTGTTACCAGTACTGGTAAACACTGCTCCTGGTGATGTAGTTAATAAAGTACTTTGTAAAGACATAGTTTATCCAAAAATTATTGCGTATTTTTTTGCGCCCAAAGTTGTAACTAATTCAGCCGAATTAGTTCCAGCATTAACAAATAATCCACTACCACCAGTGCCCGCTGTATTAGCACTGACCACTGTGTACCCAACATTTCCAGTAGGACTATTTGTAGTTTGATCAATTTTTACATTATAACTGGTCAATATTGGGCCAGCATTTCCTAGAGCATTATTGGCTATCCATTGTCCTTGAAAGGTTCCATCTTCGTCCCAATATAAACCAACGCTGGGTTGACTGCCTCTGTTATTTTCAATTCCGCTAAATCCAGGTGCTGGTGCATTTGCTACAGTTAAATTTGCATTTAATCTAAAAATAGAAAGTGTAGTATCGTATGCTTGAACATTGGTAGTAGTTCCGGTAACTCTGAGATTACCATATACCATCAATGTGTTGGTAGTAATATCAACATTTCCCAAAGGATTACCATCATTGGGAAATGTTGTTATAGTATAATTACCAGTATTAATTCTTTTGCTTGCGCCCATAGAGACTCTCGTTTAGAGTATTTATTCAAAATAACAATTAACTCTTTTTCAAAGAAAAAAAAATAGGCTGATAAACAGCCTATTTTTGGATTAACTTAAATTAATCAAGCATTGTCTACGCGAACAAGCGTCACTGCTTGCCATGCAGGTTGAGAACCTAATACTGTTACACCATCAGAATATGGAGTACCTAAGTAGTAACGCCATTTTGTATTGTCCCATTCCCAAACAAATTTATTGCTGATTCTTGAAACGTTGAATTGTTCTGTTACTGTGCCTTGAGCTGCACTTACTGTCTGTGTTGCACAGCTAACAGTGACGTTAGTTGCACTGTTTACAGCAACAATAGTGACATTTCCAGTTAATCCTGTACCAGAAAGTTGATGTTCTGTGCTCGGGGTAGTATAACCAGATACGTTAGCTGCTGTCCATGTTACATAAGCATATGCTCTATTATCAGTATATCCACCACCACCTGTTCCAATATTAGCAGTGTTAGCACCAAGTACAGTTGCCACATTTGCCAATATAGTCATTGTGTTTGCAGTGGTCAATTCACTTGCAATAGCATTTACCAACGAAGCAACAGTTGTATTTGCTTCTGAAGAGTTATTAACTTCAAACTTACGCATTCCTTTTTGGAAGATAATATAACCTGTATCAACTGCGCCGCCGGTGTCTCTTAAGAAACTGCAACGGATAGTTGGTACTGTTTGATCTAAGTCACCGCCGGTACCACCAATATTGGTTCCATTGATCTGAGTTGGACTTACATAACTGTCTGTAACGATGCTAGCACCAGCTTCATAACCTGCTGCTCCTGTTCTTGTGTGTTGTATTTTTAATTTTGCCATTTCATTTATTCCTTTATGTTAGCGTTCTAAGCTACCTCGAAGTGGCAACTCCTAGGAAGTTTTTAAAAACTACATTTATTTATCAGAATTGAAATATTTGACTAACCAGCCGTGATATGTTTTCTTTTTGTTATTCAATGCTCTACGCATAGTATCGAAACTCAACTGATGCTCTAAACAAAAATATTTAAATCTTCCGGTAACAATATACTCTTTTCCGTATGGATCTTCGAATATATATGTTTTAGCTGCTGGATTCTTACTTCCAGTAAATTTATTTTTAAGTGCTTCTGATTTTAATCTATTAGATTCAGCCGAGTGAGGACCAATTTGTTTGCCTTTATTCCATGGTAATCTGCCTGTCTTCCCTTTCATATTTTTACTAACTATGTTAGCATATTCTTCCCTAATTAAAGAATATACTTTTGATGTAATTTTAGAAGAATACCGAGATTGAATGGAATTTTTGCATTGCATTATATGCAATGCTTGTATCATTTTATTTCTAAGATCACCAGTGGTGCATTTGATTAAAAGCCAATGACATATAAAATGCTCCCTGGCAGTTAATTTAACAATATTTTCTTTTTTATTATTACCGCCAAAACTTCTAGGTATTATGTGATGTCGTTCAGTGTATTTTACTGTCGATAGACTACGAAGTCTTGCATTAGAGATAATTTTACAATACCAGTTATAGTATTTGTTATCAATAAATAACATTGCTGTAACTCCTTACTAGTTATAGAGCTGATGGATATTACCAGTATCGCGATCAGCATTTTTATTTTATAATTATATTTATCGTATACTCAACAAAAAAGGACCTTGCGGCCCTTTTTTGACTTCCCATCCCGAGTGGTAAGTAAACTCTTGATTACTGAAACGATAGGTTAGCTACGCTAATTTCGCTTAGGTAATCACCAGCATTGCCTAGAGACGATGCTGTGTTTGTTAACTCAACATATCCGTAACGAGTCATAAAGCCTACGACTGGTTCGAATGTTGTTGGATCTAGAACAACGCCAGAGCTCATTAGAGGAATGTATGGGCAGTAGAATGCTGCGGCATCAGCCTCTGAAGAACCTTTGTATCCAACTAGAACGGCTGTGCTATCGCTAGCATAGCTGTCTACGTAAATACGCATTGCTCCGTTTAGTGTACCAACAAACTTTGTATTTGTTGGAGCTTCAAATGTACCTTCTGTTGTACGAGCGAAAGCACTGGTTGTTGCAGACTGTAGAACAGTCAATGCAGCTGGACTTACAACAGCCCAATTACCAGCACCACGACGTGTACGCTGAGCGATCAAGTTAGCTGCACGATTGATAAGAACAGCCAAAGCAGCGTGTTCGTCACCAACGAATGTAGCAGTACCAGAAACAGCAGCTTGGTCATAAGCGAAGTCTGTAGCAGAAAGAGCACGTAGAGAACCAAGAACTTCTTGGTCGATCTCAACTGTAATTTCTTGTGCTAGAGCAGCCATGATTTCTGCTTCAATGTCTAGGCCATGCATAGATTGTGCATCTTGTGCAGCCTCGAATGTCCAGCGAGCGCTTAACTTACGAGTTTTGGCTTCAACAACTTGTTTTAAGATCTGTACGTTGATCTTACGGCCTGGTTGACCTTCTAACGAAGATGTGCTAGAAGCACGACCGGTTGTCAATGAACCAGAATATGCTGTAGCAATCTTGAATGGACTTAGTGCTTCATCACCTGCTGTTGTACCTGTGTCAAATGGACTTGGTGCAGTTACATTGGTTGTTTCAGCATAACGAACACGTAATGTGTGGATCTGTGCAACAGGTCCAGTCATTGGTTGAACACCAACGATTTCGTTAGCAATAACTGTAGGCATTACACGACGAATAACTGGTAGAATAACACGGTTAAGTGTAGCTACGTTACCTGCGCTTGTTGCTCCAGCTGTTGCAGCTTCAGCTAAGTGCTTACGGGTGTTTTCTAAGATAACGCCCATAGTGGTTCTACGTGAACCGTTAAGACCTTCTAGCAGGGCGTCTTTTGTTTCGCCCCAACGGCCTTCTAATAGTGCTTGTGTCATTTTTTTCTTTCCTTATTAGGGTTTACTTAAGCCCTGCTAAACGTTTAATTTCGATCACATTATTATGATCAAATTCAACGGCGACCTTAGCAGATTTATCTCCTGTCACTTCTACTCTGGATTCAGCTAACACTTGAGCTTTTTCAGCTTTTGGTGCAACAGAATTATTTAGAACTGCGGGTAGATACTTTTCATATGCAGATTGCAATTTGTTAGTCTGCACTGTTTCAAGAAGTTGGCTCATTACAGCCTGCTTCTCTTTATTCAATGGTTTCATTAAGTCACTCATTACTTGTTGACGTTCTTGAGATTCTTTAATGATACGGATTTCACGGTCTTTTGATTCAACTAAAGCAGATTTTTCAGCAGCAGACTTTTTAGCTTCTGCAATCATTGCTTCTTTTTGTTCTAATGCTTTTGATAGTTTAGCGATTTGTTGATTCTCATTTAAATGAGTAATCGCAAATTCGCTGGCAAAAGCTTCGAATAGTCGACGACCAAAATTGTTCTCGCGAGCAGTTTGGATGTCTTCTTTTAGTTGAGTCAATTCTGACTCTAGCTTGTTAGCCACAGATTCTTTTACAAGAGCAGCAGATTTTGTAACAAAAGATTTCTGTAATTGGTCAAGCTTGGTTTTTGCTTCACGAACTAATTTAACTTTTGTTTCAACTACATCTTGTTTATCTTTAGCAAATTCTTGAATTTCTTCAGCAAGAGCACGGATAACAAATTTCTCTAGACGGCTTACGCTTTCTTTTTGAACTTTGCGATCACTACGCAATTCTTTGATTTCTTCTGCTAGTTTTCCAACTAGGAATTGATCAAATTTTCCAGCACTTTCTTGCATACGTTTGTTGAAACGTACACGATCAGCAGCTAGTTGCTCTTTTTCTTCTGCAAACTCTCGAATTTCTGACTGTAGACTTTCTGTGACCATTTTGTCTAGAGCTTCGACCATTACACCTTTGTCGTGTTCATAGCGGTTGGCAAACTCTTCACGAATTTCTGCGCGAAGTTGTTCACGTGCTTCATTTAACTTAGTTTCCCAAGCTTCGCTGATAGCTTGCTTGGTGTCTTCGTTAATGATACCACTGTCGATTAATGGCTTGATAGCATCAAACATGGATCATTTTTCCTTTTATATTTTTAAGTCTTTTATGAGGCGTTTTACTTCCTCTTGAAAATACTTCTGGACTTTTTGATTTGCACCGGCATCTTTTGCCATTTCGAGAACTTTGTGTCCATGGCGCATATTCATAAGCCCTTCGTAAACAGCTTTTGGATATGCATTTGGAGCACTAGGTTGTGCAACTATATCAACTGTGACTATTTCAAAGTCACTAACATGGCCCGAGCTCTCGTTAACGTTGCCGCTACCTCTGCTGGACACTCCTAACTTCACCCCTGAGGTTAACATGGCTTCCACCAGTTTACCCATTGGAGTTGGAAGAATCTTTAATTTACCAAAACCATTTGGACCATCCATCCACATTTCTGTGATCATATGGCACACACGGTCTAAGTTAATTTTTAAATCATCAGGATGGTCTAGTTCGCCTAAAACGCTATAACCTTCCTTAAGTTGTTTATTGACAGAATCTACTGCTTGCGATATTTCTTGTACAGGGTATACTCGTTGATTAGCGTTTTTAACACCGCCTTGAACGAATATACCTTTCATGTAGAGATTCTTACCTTGGCCATCAGCACTAGCTTCTGCTAGAACTTCCATTCTAGCATTGTCAAACGATAAGTGTTCTCTTATTAATCCGCGCACAATATTTGCCTTACTTAGCTAACGGACTTTTGTCGTTAGTTCCACCTGCTTCTGTCTTAGATGCAGCAGGAGCTTTGCTCTTATAAGCTGTTTTACCAGCATTAGCACCTGGACTGTTTTGTACTTTACCAATTAAGTCAGAACCGCCTTTTAAAAGACCGCTGGGCTTTTTATTTGGTGTTCCACTTGGATCAGACTCTGCGCCACCTTTAGCGATATTGGAAGCAGTGCCGCCCATATCGTTTTTACCAGCAACAATAGATTTAGTGTTCAAACTGGCTGTGCCACCTGCACCAACTTCACCTGTTTCTGTATTTTTTCCTGGGAATGGCTCACCGATTTTTTCCACGTATTCGCGGATCCATTCAGCTTCAGTCATCTTTTTGGCTTTTTTATCTTTGTCTTTAAGCATTTCTTCTTTTTTATCTTTTTTAGCTTCATAGACTGATTCTTCATATTCTCCCATGCCTTCAGGAGTTGGTTTACCTGTAGGGACTACAATAAGATTTTCACCCATATCTTCGTCGCCTTCATCGTCACCCATGCCCATACCGTCGTCCATGCCCATGTCGTCACCGCCACCCATTAAAGCATCAAATTCTGCTTTAAGTTCATCTAACGCATCTTCAAGGTCCATGACACGATTTTCCATGTCGTCACCGCCGTCCATACCCATGTCATCGCCAGCGTCCATGTCATCGCCAGCGTCCATGTCCATGTCCATGTCTTCTTCGTCATCTCCCATGTCATCGTCACCGCCCATGTCTTCTTCGTCATCGCCCATGTCGTCTTCGGCTTCTTGCATTCCTTCTTCGTCACCAGTGATTTCGTCTACCATAGATTCGACTTCATTTCCACCGACTTCTTCAAGATCCTGCTCGTCGATTAACGACTCGTAGATATCACGCGATTTTTCAACCACAATTTGGTGGAAAAGTTCGCGAGCTTTATCTTCTTGCTCGTTAATAATGTATTCAATTAGTTGCTCATATTTTGACATATTTGTGTTCCTTTTAAAAATATGTTTGTGAATTCTGTATAGTTATTTACAGAATATGAGCATTTAATGGGTTAAATGGGCGTTTTTTGAATGTTTTTAAAAAATAATTAAAGCCCAGCACTGGCTTCAACTGCTGATTTATACTGAGTGGAAACTTTTTCCAGTTTCTTTTCATGCTCTAATTTTCTAGTGTCGTTCATAATGCGAAGTTTATTCAATCGGTCCAAAGTTAATCGTGTTTTTCTAGTGTCATCAATTTTAATGACACTATTATCGTCTTTTTCACTACGATAACCGTCCGGAATCTCATTATAAAGTTCTAAGAGCTGCATCAGGTATTTACCAATTTATTAAAATCATAGGGTTCCAGTGGGTGCTGGTGCTGCTGCCGCTGCTGCTCCAGGTGCTGGCGCTCCTACTTCTGCTGGTGGTGCAGCACCTGCTTCGCCTTCTGCTGGTGGAGCTGCTGCTTCTAAATCAGCATCTAATCCGCCTGGACTAATGCCAATACTACGTAGTCCTGCTTCGCCTGGCGGTGCTTTGTCTACGTCCCCTTGCTCTTCGGCCCACATACGTTCGTTGTCGGCTATTTCTTCTTCTGTTAATCCAAGATATCGTGTTAATAAGAAGCGTTTGCTCAAATATGGAAAAGCTTCTAATTGAGTAAACGATCCGATTCTAGCCTGATCTACTTCAGCTTGACGATAGCTGGCAAAGTTTTGCGGTTCATTGAACTGTAATTCAAACAAATTACTGTCAATATTAATGCCCCTCCAACGAAGAAATAATTTGAACTCTTGATCTAATTTTTCACAGATCATACGCTGTAAACGCATACAATATTGATTAAATCGCCATTCTTGAATTAGTGCAGTTCCTACTCTACCGTCACTAAAAGAGTTTGGATTACTGGTTCCGTCATCTAGCCCCGTTGGCAAATAGCTGCTGGGGATTCTTAGTCCGCGGAATAGTTTATTGGTAAAGAAATGCAGGTCTGTAATTTCCCCTAAATTACTACCGCCTGGCAGTGTATCAACTTTGCTGCCTCGGCCTTCTGCTGTTTGTGGGAAAAAATAATCTTCGTTAGTGCTTAATGGATTATATGTGGCATCCATCATGTTCTGACCGCCACCTGTTTGTGTAGGTATACGGCGTTGATGCACTTCGTTTTTAACTCGTTCAACAAAGGCCATGGCCATGTGACTGGGCATGTTACCTACGTCAATGTAAAAAATCCTACGTTCTGGTGCTCTTTGTACGCGATAGATAATGATAGCATCTTCCAGTAATTCTTTTTGTTTGAATACTTTGAACACATTTTCTAACACGCTGTTACCAAAAGGCCAGCTGAAATCCAGCCCTTCTGTCAGTGTTAAATGTACTATGTGTTCAGAATTTACTGCTGCTTCGTTTTGAGCATGACTGAATCTTGACCCGCCACCAATTGGATTTTTTGGTTGAATATATGCACCACTGCCGCCGCCTACTTGTGGATGATTAACATTAACGTCACTGGTATTGATGGTTGTAGCTGTTAAATTTTCAAAATTTGGAGCAATATCTTTGAGAATATACTGTTCAGGCTTTTTACCTTCTGCTTCGTTTACAATGACTTTGACAACTTTGCTGACTTCTACCCAAAATAGTTTAAATGTTTCTGGATCACGAATAAACACTTGATCACCATACTTGATAGTATTTCGAAACATTTTAAATATTCTTTTGTTAAGCTCATTTAAGCTAACCCATTGTGTTAACTGCTCACGAATAATCTTAACTTCGTTGTCTGTGGGCTGCTCTTTCCAATAAAATTTAAAAGCTGTGCCGTTTTCTTCATTGCTTTGAGTACTAAATTCAGCCAAAATGTCCAGTGCGGCATTGACTTCACTGTCCATATCCATTTGTTCGTACTGGTTATAACGTTCAATTCTATTGGGATGACCTATATAAACTTCAGGCAAGTTGCTTTGATAATTTCTATAGGTCATATTTTGAGCCTGAGAGCCATTAATAGGACTTACTGCTCCAGCTACATTTGCTACCCTAAAATACTTTTTCCAAGACATTAAAACTTTTCTCCAGTCAGATATTTACCTAAAAATTAAGCCAATGCATTGAATATGCTTCTATTAGAATCTATCATTTCACTCATTTTGTCATTTAATGTTGACATTAATCCATTCTGATCAGTTAGTGCTGCTACTACTTGTTCGTTGTTATTATTTGCAGTAACCAATGATGCAATTTGTGTTTGTAATCTGGTAATGTCGGCTGCTAAATTACGAGATTCAGCTGATGATTCTTGATTTGCTTTTTGTGATTTACTGTCAGCCAATAGTTCCATAAGTAGTACTTGATCAGCAATTTCTGAGGGAGTACTGGGTGTGATAGGAGAAGCTTGTGCAAAAGTTGGTCCTGGCAATGACGCTCCCGGGGGCAATTCAGTAGCTCCTCCTTCTGGAACTCTTGCAGGTGCAGGAGGCTCGTTTTTCTTCAATGGTATTCCCATTCCTTTAAAGATCTGATCCACAATATCCCCAACAGCTTTGTTAAACTCTTTTCCCGTTGGTATATCTTTAAGTCTATTTACTAACTGGTTAATACTATCTTGTGCTCTTACCATGGACAATGTAGCTTGATTTAACAATTCCATAGTACTTCCAAGTTTTTGCATATTTCCTAACACCGATGCATCAATTTCTTGCTGAACTTGGCTACGTCTCCTCTCTGCATCCACGAATGCTTTACTAGCAGAATCAGTTAACACTCCTCGTAGATCTGTGCCTTCAGCTATCATTCTTTCTATAGTAGTCGGTAAATTTTCAAAAAAGTTCATATTACTGATCAATGAAGCACCCATTTTTGTTTGAGATTGAACAAAGTTATTCATTAACGAAGGCGGCAATTCTGCTAAATCTTCAATGCCTTCAGCAAATCCTCGATAAGCACCTGCATTTGCTTTTATGAATCCTGCGTATGTTCGTCGGAATTCATCTTTTCCTAAATTTATATTTTCAGCAAACATTTGCATGGTCTGGGCAACTTCTTGGTTACCAGCAGCAAATGATATCATTGCAGGATCTGTTACTTTTCCTTGTGTTCTGATATATTCTTTTAAGTATTGAGCAGCTTCATCACCAAATTTAGTTTGAGCAATTCCGAATGCTTCACTGACATTTGCTTGAGCTGTAGTGCTCATTCTGCTAACTTTTAATTGATAAGCTAAATCTCTTCTTCGTTCTTCCTCTGCTTTTTTAAGCGCATCTGCACTTTGTCCAGTTAGTGCTGTTAGTTCTTTTTGTCTGATCAGATATTCTTTGATAGCAGCACTTTGTCTATTAGAATCAGCTCGACCTTGTTCCCCACGCATCTGGTCAACACGCCCCAACTGTGCCTGTAATGCTAGAAAGTCAGCTACTCCTGCACTTATATTTTCGACGTTTCCATATAGAGCAACTAAAGCATCACTGGATTCATATAGTCCTGCTGCATAATTTGCAACTTCGAAACCTGCATCTCTTACACTTTTGCCAAGCTTGGTTAAATTTTCCACATTTGTTGTTATAATCCTACCAAATTCAAGTAAAGGAATTTGTAATTTTTTTGCATCAGCACCCATTGTTCCTATGCTGCCACCAAAAGTTGCTCCAACTTTAGATAATGCAAGAAATTGGTCAGAAACTTTTTGAGCACTGTTAATTTGAAATTTAATAACGTCAGACAAAACTTCAAATGTGTTTGCTACTCCTTGCGCGGCAGCTTCACTGGCTTTACCAAAGCTAAATCCTGCAATAGATACTCCACTTAATGCTGTGCCAGCTGCGGTAACAGTTTTAGTAAAAGTACCGGTAATGAAATCTAGTGTAGGAATAACACTGGCAAAAGCTTTGTCTGCACCGTATACGCTGGATGTTAAAGTTGTTAACCCCCCTGCAAAACTAGTGCCTATACTTAAAAAATTTCTAAAAGAAGAAGCAGTGGATTGAGCACTGCTTTGCATTTGCTGCAAAGATTGTGCAGTCAATGTTGCTGCATTGGTTTGATTGTTACTGGCCGATGCAGTTTTACTCAATGCAGAGATTAACTGCTGCATTGCACCCGAAGTGGCGTTGGCGGTTAAACCAAGTTTTTCCAGCAGTTGTTGTGTTCTTTCATCCATAATCTATTTTTTTGTAAATTTACCAAGATAAGTATTAATATATTTATTGGAATAAAATATGGTTAATATTGCTAATCCTTTGGCTAAACATTTTAGACAGCCTCAATTATATCTTAAATTGCCCAGCATGGGACGATGGTATCCACCTGGCAGTTTAGATCTACCGGTTACTGGAGAATTACCAGTTTATCCGATGACTGCCAAAGACGAACTAATCTTAAAAACTCCCGATGCACTGTTAAATGGACAAAGTACTGTGGAAGTTATACAAAGTTGTGTACCTGCCATCAAAGACGCATGGAAAATGCCTGCCATTGATTTAGATGCAGTGTTGATAGCTATACGTCATGCAACATATGGCCCGGGCATGGAGTTCGTCAGTGTTTGTCCCCATTGTCAAAGAAAAAATGAAAATACTGCGGATCTTGGCGCATTATCGTCACAGATAACTTGTCCCGATTTTGATTCCACTATAAAAGTAGAAGGACTCGAAATTTATATTAGGCCACAGACTTACCAACAATTTAACAAAGCCAGTTTAGAAAACTACGAACATCAACGGTTATTAGCTGTAGCAGGTGACGATTCACTGAGCGACGAAGAAAAATTATCAAAATTCAATGTGGTTTTCCAAAGATTATTATCTCTTACTGTAGAACAAATCAGTAAGAGTGTAGCTGGGATTAAAACAGAAGAAGGCGTTCTAGTAGAAGATCCGGAACAAATTCATGAATTCTTTCAAAATTGCAACAAAACAGTGTGGGACTCAGTTAAAACAAAACTAGAAAGCTTTGGAGAACAGAGTCCACTTAAAAAAATTCCCATAACTTGCGAACACGAAGACTGCAACAAACCCTATGAAACCCCATTAGTTTTTGAGCAAGCAAGTTTTTTCGTATAAGGCTTTTGAGTTTAGACAATGAATCAATTGTTGAAATGATCAAAGACTTCGACAAAGATTCAAAAGCCCTTAAGAAGAATATATTAAAAATTTGTTGGCATATGAGGGGTGGAATAACTTATAGTGAAGCCTTGGAAATAAGTTTCCAAGAAAGAGAAATCATTAATGGTATTATTGAAGACAACCTTAATACCACAAAGGAAACAGGATTACCATTCTTTTAAGATGTGCTACGCACATCTATCACTTTCGCTGTCGCTCAGTGATATATTTTAATTAAAGAGCGTAGCGATATAAGTTTCATCCAGATTAATCAGTCACACTTTGCCCGCACAGGGCAAAAATGATAATGCTTCATCCGAGTAGCACAGTCATTAGCGTTAAAGCGATTACAGAGGCGGTTGTCCGGTACCTCGAGCTCAGTTCTTATCACAACGGCAAGTTTATATCTATACGCTAACATACATATAAACCTTGTAGCATCACTGCTACGTCTTTTTAGCCTGTTAATCCTTTTCAAACAACCAAATTGCGGCATTGGCAATCTTCATCCTGTCGGGTAGTGGTTGAGTGCTCACTAGCACGGTGAGTCTTCCGTCCCTGCGATCCGAGATCCAGGTCTAGGGCACATGATATTGACCTGTGCGAGTCTTAAATGCTTAATTTATTTTTTATATGGGAGCCATGGATACGACAATTGATTATGCCGTTGTAATATTCGTCTGATTCTAATACACGCCTGGTAAATTGTTCTCTTGCTTCAATATAACTACAAATTGCTTTGGAATTACAATAGTAAAGTATTTCTCTGGTAAAATTGTCTGAGCCTAATGTTTGTACATCTGTTTGTAACTCAGGACTTGAGCCATAATAATCTCTCCAGTCTGAATCGACTTTTGAGCGAATTTTCTTTTTCTTTTTGGTGCCGTTTTTTAATTTTACTGTTCTTTGAGTAGTTTTACTGAATTTTGCCAGTTTTTTGCCAATGTATTTTTTGTTTGATATTTTGTTTGTGATTAGATATACAAATCCTATGCAATCCTCGGGCAATTCCTCAACTGGGGTGTCTTGAAAAAACCAAGTCATGTTAGATTTGTTGTGCCATGTGTACTATAATTTATCTAGTTTACCATGATGTTGCATATTCCTGGTTTACCATGTTTTTCTTGCATTTTGTCTGACATTCTTGCCACTTAAACGATTGGAATTCATTGATCCAGAAAGGGTCTGCCAATGCCTGTTCTATTGTTATATTGTTTAAATTAAATTTTGATCCGAGATCTTGCCATTCTTGATTGTGAGAATATCTATTCGCAACCCAGCAGCACGGAAATAATCTACCCTGTGCATCTATGTACAAGCCTTTGTTGCCAATTTCACATAACGGTACGATTGTATCTTTTAATTTTGTGTGTTCATAGAGTTTGATATTAATTGGGTGAACAGGTGTTTGCCTAATAGTAAAATCAGTTATTTGGCGTTCAAATCTATGTGAGCTACTAATATATTTTTTACTGGGTTGAAGAGGATCATTCTCTCCATAGTTTGGATAGATCGCACCAAATTTTGTACTCAGTGTAATTTGAAATCGATCCACGCCAATCTGGTCGGCATAGTCTTTCATTGATTCTAAATGATCTTCGTTAAATCGAAACGCAATTGCGGCCCATACAATCTGACAAGGACTGTGCGCCCGCAATGTTTTTATACCTTGTATTATACTATCATAGTCGCTGTTTATCCTATACAAATTATTACTGATATTGTCGAATCCATCGACACTAAAATGTACACTATCTTTAGCAGTCAAGGTACTACCCAGACTGGTCCACCAGTCTTCTTTTTTATAGCTGCCGTTGGTAACAATAACAATCTCTATATCTTTGACTGATTTCAGATATTTGATCACAGGTATTAGATCATGTGCGTATATAGGATCGCCGTCGTCGCCGCAGAATGTTATTTTTTCCACATTAGAAAGAATGAACTCAGGGGTAAAATTTCTTTTGAAAAACTCTAAATCTAACTCAGTGTTTATTAAAGTATCAGGAACTTCTTGTCGTGCGCACCGAGGACAGCGTAAAGTGCATTTACTGCTAATTTCAATGTGCCAGTGCCATGTTGCTAACATTATTATACTACTTCAACATCTGTATTATAATTTGTAAAGCCGTTTTCTTTGACCACAGTAAGAATGTTGTTTACACGACCGGCAAGTTCGTCTTTGTGTGACACTAGCCACACAGATTTGCTGCTTTCTCGACTCATTTTCTTTAAAATCGCTAAACTGTTTTCGACTCCACTAGCATCCATGCCGCTGTCTACTAGCTCATCGATAAACAATAAGTTAATAGGCTGATATAGACTTTCCCATACGTCTCGGAAACTCCAGCTCAGTGATAAAATAAGTCTGTTACGTTCACCCCGCGACAAGTTGTCAAAGTCCAACTCTCTGCCCAGCTCTTCAATACTAATACTTAAGTCGTTATTGAACTTGACAGTGTGAGGTAGTCCAATTTTATCTAAATAAAATCCCAATCTTGCATTTAAGTAACTTAGATTCTGATCTATGATCTTTTTACGAATAAAACTATCTTTATTGGTTAATAACTTAAGTAAAAAATCCTGGTGATCTTTAATTCTCACCAACGAATTCATAAAATCATAATTTATTTCTTCAACAGCCGTTTCCTTCATATCATTAATTTGATCTGTGTACGGGTCTTGTTCTAACTGCTTAGAATTTAATTGCGTAAGAACAGATGCCATGCTGCTACGATGTTCGAAAGCATCGCTTTCATCTTTGTAAAATGTCACTGGTTTTTGTCCCAGATCACCTAGTAGTCCAAGAGCTTCTTGATTTTCTAGCAATTGTGTATTAGTAGACAATGCTTGTAACGCAGTTTCTTGCAGTGTTTTTTGTTTTTCTTCCAAAACAATTACTTGTTTGTCATCATGAAATGATTGACCACAGCTATGACAAGTGTGATTTTTTAAAGCTACAATTTCTTTTTTAAGCTTTTCTATTTCCTTGGTTTCCCTGGTTTCGTCTTGTTCGCAGCGTTTAACCAGTGTTGTAAGATCGGCTATTTGTTTACTTTTTGTATTATATTCGGCTAGCTTTTTATGAGCATCTAGCTCGGACTCTATGTCTAATTCTGCGAGTTGATCATATGCTGCTTGCAATGATGCAATGTCATCTTTGTGCTTATTAGTCCACAATGTTTGTCGACGAATCAGCGCATCAATCTGATCTTGAATTCGTTTGTTTGCATCACCAACAGCTTTAATTCGAAATTCTTCCTGTTGAATTGCTTCTTTAGTGGATTTGTTTTGCTCTTTAAGTGCTTCGGCTTTTTCTGACAGCACAGTGATGCCCAGCAATTGTTCAATGATAGTTCGTTGATCGTTGGCTTTTAAACTTAAAAATGGTTCTGTATATGTATTTAGAGCAACAATGTGCTTAAACATGTCGTGGCTCATGTTTAACAGTCGTTCGATTTCTAATTGTGTTTCTCGACTGTCGCCCTGACTGTTATCGTCTTTGGTTTCTAGTTCTTCGTCGTCCACGTAGAACTTTAATACATTTGGCTTACGTCCCCGCTCAATTCTATAGCGGCGACCTTCGGATTCGAAATCGATGGTAACTAACATGTGTTTGCTGTTAGTTTTATTAATCAAATTGTCTTTTTTAATATTAGTTAACGCTTGACCAAATAGACTGTAGCTCAATGCGTTAATGATAGTGGTTTTACCAGTGCCATTTCGAGCACCGCTGTCATCACCGCCTAGGTCTAAGTTTTCGCCTAACACAAGAGTTAAATCGTTGCGATCAAAATCAATACCTTGGGTGGCATTGCCCACGCTCATGAAGTTTTTAACGGATAAGGATTTTATTTTAAACATTAATGTGAAATATTATGTAAGTCGAGCATTGAAAATATTTGATCAGTCGAAGAAAACCAATCTCGGTAATCCCATGCTGGAATTTCGAAGTTATACAAAATTTGTATATAGTAATTGATGGTTGCTTGACTGAACAAATCATCGGAAATATCAGTTAGATCGATGCATTGATTATTTTGAATAGCTGATAAAATTTCTCGACATCGTAGATACCAATCGATATGAATTGAATTATTTTTATAAAATTTATCATATAATTCGTGAAAATTACTTAATTTGACAATATTAGATAATGAATTATATAAAGTCTCGTAGCTAAGGTATGCATTTACATCAACAGTTAACGGAGAACTAGAAAGATTCCACATCTGTCTAAATTCATGATCTCGGAGAAATAGAAAATATTTTTCTCTTTTTTCCCACGGCTCGGCCGATATCCATTTATCCTTATCGGGGTTAATGAAATCGTCAATTTTAGTTTCTTCTAATAGAACTTCGCTCATACATCTGGTGTAGAAAGATTTAGCACTGAACGGCCAGCTATAATCAGTATAACATATTTTTATACAGTTTGCATTCGGAAAGAATTGTTTAAAAGTATCCGAGTCATCAGCAATACCAGAATCGATAATTACAGTTGTGTAGTTTCCGTTTTTAGTCAATGCGATATAATCGTCGGTTAATGCTGTTGCAGCATACTCTTTATATCGATCCACATCGTAATATTTTTGAATTTGCGAAGAAATAAAATGACTACTGCCGCTATTCATTTTATTTTTAAATTTTAATTCGACCTTTTGTTTAGTAAAATTTTCGCCGTAAGTAGACAATATTAGATGAGTAAAATGCCCAAAACTTCCCGAAGGATATTGGATAGTGTATAATTTGTCAAAGTTCATAAATTTCTATAAATGTCCAGCAATATCTTATTGTCATAATGCTCACTGGCAATAGCAGTAAGTTGATTGGTAACAATTTGATCTACACTTTCGAAATTAACATTGCCCTGTATTGCAAATTCATTTAAGTCTGCATTTTTTTGTGGGATTAATGTAATTTCTCGCAGTTTATGAGACTCCATAAAAGTTTCTTTGATAAAGGTTGCTTCTTCGTAGCTAATATCGATGTCAATATTAACACGAACATGCATACCTTGTCCTAACACCGAGTCTGCGTTATTTAAAATAGCACCTAATCCTAGCACACGATATCTAGGCTGATTGGGCCATGCATGATATTCGGGTTCTTTCCCCCATTCTAAAATAGTTAGTCCACGATCGTCATCGCCAGCATCGGCATAGTTGTGAGGGAAACAATTTCCGATATATGTAATATTTTGACGTTGCTGTCTTTTATGAAAGTGCCCAGTGAATACTTGATCAAAATTTCCAAAATGTTCATTTTTAATTTCGCCGTGATCGGGCATCTGCACCATGGCGTTCATATAGAAGTGGGGCAGTTCGAAGTGTCCAAACATGTATTTTCCCGTAAGTCGGGCAATTCGTTTGTGGTCGTCTCCGACAAGCCAAGGAGCAATAACCACATTGCCGCTAGTAAACCAATCGTTAACAATTTGAACGTTCGGGAGGTGACGAGCCCATTCAACCGATTGAATATCACGTTTATCCCGATAATACAAATCATGATTACCAGGAATAAAATAAACACGTTCAAAATTATCATTTAAATGTTCCAATGCTCTAAGGCTATAATTAAGCGTGACAATATTAAGACTGGCTCGATTATTGTGCCAGTCTCCGAGAAACATAGCGGTTTCACAACCTTCTTCTCGTGCTTTAGCGGTAGCCCACTTGATAAAGTTCAAACAGTCCTCGTTGTGCAATTGACTATTTGACTTTAGACCAAAGTGGATGTCGGTGAATACTGCGGCTTTCTTAAATAGGTTACTCATGGATATAGTTTACACTATTGTAGAGGGCATGTCTATAGCAAATGCTCCTTCTGGAATTCTTTGTATAGATCTTCAAAGTATGGTTTGTGGACCTTGCGCCATTCTGCAACAACGCCATGAAGTTGATCAGTATTAATAACAGTTAATCCCAACTCTGTGGCTATCTTATAAAACGTTTCAAACGGATCCAAGATAAAGTCTTCGATGGATGCATTCACAACATTGGGCAAATGTAACGGAGTAAATTTGCCTTCGCCTTTGTAATTTGGCGGCACGTATATATTAGCCTGTATGCCTTTTGTTTTAGCAGTAACTAGAGCAAACACAATAGGATACATGCGTGGCTCAAAGCACATCCTTACAATTTTTGCATTTGGAAAAACCTCACGTAAGCGAGAGTAATCGTTATCGTACCATTTGTTGTCTACCAGTACCAAAATTGTTTTACCCTCTGTGGCTACGTCTGAGTCTATGTACGGATGGTATTTTGAGGGATTGTGAGAATACGTTACAGTATATTTTTTAGTACCGTGACTGTTCCCGGTGCCGCTAAACGCAAATGAGCTATTATTGGGTTTAACTGTTTGATCCGTAAATTCAGTTAATAGATGATATACAAAATTCCCAAAACCCCCCGGGGGGTAGGTTATGAGAATTATATCAGAACTAGTTGGATCAAATTTAATCCTAGTCGTTACCATCTACGCCGCCCCCTGCACCGCCCCACGACCCACCCTGGCCTTGGCGAGTGTAGCTTGGATTAAGATTGTTCATTTCTAAAATGTCGTCACGTAAGTTTTGATTGCGTTTTTCGATGTTCAGCACTCGAGTGAAGCTATTAGTGATAGCAGCAGTATAATAAGCAAAAGGATTCTGCGATTTCGATTCGTCGAATTGCAATCCAATTTGACTGAGTTGTAATAAGGCTTGACTACGCATTTCGTCGTTATAAGTGTACCCTCTCCAATTACTTCTGGTTGCATAACGTTCACACAGTTTCATAAACATATGAGCTAGTTTATTAGTCATTGCACCATGTTCTCTATTAAAAGATCCAGTGTCTAATCCGCCCGACCAATGACTTTTGCCTACCAGAATAGGGTTGCCTTCTTCGTCTACTTTATAATGAAAGAAAGGCGGAAAATTGACTTTAACGTATTTGTTATGTTTGGGATCATCTTCGTCATACTCGGTATGAGCAGTTTCATCTTCGTCTTCAAACAGTTCTTTGGCCGCGTCTTTGGCTTTTTTAGTCTTGACATCGTCTAATGGTATATGCTCCCATGTCATAATTCGAAAGACTACATCAGTCTGTGGAATTTTAGTGTATTTGATTTCAAATTGGTCAGCTTTTTGCTTTTCCCCAGTGGCCGCTACGGCAGCTTCATGCGCTAATTTGCTTAATCTTTCTGCCCTTAATTTGCGAGCATCTAGTATATTTTTTTTATTAATTTTTTTAACATCTGGCAGAATCATGTCATAGTCTGCAACTTCTGGGTCACTGAATGTGCAATACGAATTCTTGCTTTTGTGTATCTCTTTAAGAATATCTTTATTGTTTAAGTAATTTGATTTCATTTTATCCTTTAAATCTGCGGTTGGTACATACTAACATACTATAAGCGGTGATGTCAATACCAATAATAAGCTACTATTTTTGGTTCGATAAATATCTAAAATAGGTATCAAATGTCATACAACACTTCTAATTTTGCGGGGGATAGTTCTGCCCAAAATGCATTTTTCAGCCCAGCCTCCACAACAGGGTCTACAGGCTCAGCGTCGTCAAGTGGGTCAAGGTTGGCAAATTCTGGGCTAGCCCCAGGGGCCAATGGTTTATTGACAGATATAGCCGGCAGTGTATTTAACGTTAATTTCAATGGCACCGACGGTTCAACAATTGACCCTCAATATGATTGGCGAGTACGAATTAGTATGGCAAGACCCGCTGCTGACTTATTTTATAATAGAGTAGATAACAATATTCTTGGACCGTTGCGAGAAACAAGTGGAGTTATATTTCCGTATACACCGTCGATGTCTATAACACATAATGCAAAATATGGTTCTACTCCATTAACTCACAGTAACTATTCTAGTTATTTTTACGAAGGCAGCGAAGTTGCTTCTATTAATATAAATGGAGAATTTACAGTTCAAAATATTAAAGAAGGTCAGTATCTGATGGCAGTCATACAATTTTTTAGAACTGTTACTAAGATGTTTTTTGGTGCAGATCAAAATGCGGGTAGTCCTCC
>Ga0315904_10001120_pt1 | contig 42355 bp, 51 predicted proteins | sample LakEriMetagenome_6_FD_203529 | JGI IMG/M metagenome (GOLD analysis project Ga0315904, IMG submission 203529) | Freshwater fungal communities from buoy surface, Lake Erie, Ohio, United States - Buoy 12 MA120 | ecosystem: Environmental > Aquatic > Freshwater > Lake | place: USA: Lake Erie, Ohio... | reverse complement strand
ATAATTGGATTAACTGGAAGCACGGGAGCCACAGGAGTTGTTGGAGCAACAGGAGAGGGAGCCACTGGAGCAACGGGCATCCAAGGTGATGTTGGTGCTACTGGAGCAACAGGAGTTACTGGAAATGCTGGAGCAACAGGATTGCAAGGAGTCCAAGGAATTCAAGGAATTCAAGGATTAACCGGATCGACTGGTGATACAGGTTTGCAAGGCTCAACAGGAGCTACAGGTTTATCTGGTGATGTTGGAGCTACAGGTTTAACGGGAGACACAGGCGCGACTGGTTTAAATGGTGAAATCGGCGCAACTGGACTAACTGGTGAGGTCGGTGCGACAGGAGCTACTGGAATTCAAGGAGCAAGCGGGGCAACAGGTGTTACTGGCTCGACAGGAGCTACAGGAGTTGGATCAACTGGCGCGACAGGCGTTGCAGGTAGTCAAGGAAGCACTGGTGCTACTGGCTTGCAAGGCAACGAAGGCTCCACAGGTGCTACAGGAGCTACAGGAACTGCTGGCGTTGAAGGCGCAACTGGGGCTACCGGAATTGTTGGTGTTGACGGTGCTACAGGTGCTACTGGTATAGGCGCAAGCGGTGCTACGGGAGCTACAGGCCCGCAAGGAGCAACAGGATTGACTGGTGCTGGTGGAGCTTCTGGATTTTACGGATCATATTTCAGCAATGTAGATCAAACTGCTGCCGCGACCAATACTGCATATGCAATGACAGTAAATAATGTCATCGGAGAAAATGGCATTTCTGTTGTTAGTGGATCGCAAATTACTTTTACAAGCACGGGGACATACGACATCCAATTCTCCGCTCAATTGCATAACAATGGTGGTGGAGGTTCTGGCAATACAGTCCAAATTTGGTTCCGTAAAAATGGAACTGATATTCCAGATTCTGCAACAAGAATTGCCGTCCCAACAAATACTCCGTATTCGGTAGCGGCATGGGATTTCATGGACAATTTTGCCGCTGGAGATAATTTCCAGATCATGTGGTCAACTGATAATACGAACATCAGCATTGATCACGGGGTAGCGGTTGCTCCAGCACCAAATATTCCATCTGTAATTATTTCAGTAATGCAAGTGATGTATAACCAACTTGGGCCTCAAGGTGCTACTGGCATCCAAGGTGCTACTGGCGTTGGAGCAACCGGAGCAACCGGAGCAACCGGAGCTACTGGTGCTACTGGCCCATTAACAAAATCCCTTGTTCGCTTTACAGCACCAAAAGACAACCAACCTCCTGCCACAAATTTTGCAACTCTGGATACCCGCAATAGTATTGCTGTATTGGATTTTGACGACACTACAGATGAGTCTGCAATTTTTGTTTCCGTATGCCCACAAGGTGCAAACCTCGCAAGTGGTCTTTCAATTACATTAATCTGGACAGCTTCAACTGCTACATCTGGAGCTTGTGTGTGGGATGCCTCGCTTGAGCGCATGACCACAGATATTGACACAGATAGCTTTGATACAGCAGCAAGCGTAACAGCAACAACAAATGCTACAAGTGGAGTGCCAAATTATTCTACAATTACTCTTACAACGATTGATTCTCTTACGGCAGGAGATGGTTTCAGACTAAAGATCAATCGTGATGCTAACAATGCAAACGACACCATGACAGGCGATGCCGAGTTGATTGCCGTCGAGGTTCAACAAGTTGCTTGATTATGGCTTGCGAATTTAACGGCACTACGCAGTATCTTTACACGACCTCAATCCCAACAAGCTCTTTCCCGCTGTCTATTTGTGCGTGGTTTTACCCCGACAGTTTGAATGGTGTTCATGCGTTAGTTAATCTTTCCAGCGGAAACTCAGGAGCAACACTTGCTTTAGATGCGCGAGGAGTAGACGCTGGCGATCCTGTTGCTGCGTCAGATTTTCGCGGAAACACATTTAACGCAGCCCGCACAACTGCTGGATATGTAACAGGACAATGGCAACACGGGGCCGCTGTATTTGCAGCAAATAATTTTAGGACAGTATATTTGGATGGAGGAAATTCAGCGACAAATACTGTAAACAACTCATCAACGGCAACATTCAACAGAATAGGCATTGGTATATATTTCAACGCGACAAACACTCCATCAGGTTATTTGGATGGCCGCCTCGCCGAAGTCGGTATCTGGAACGCCGCACTCACCGCCGTTGAAGTTGCCTCCCTTGCCAAAGGCATGACCTGCGACAAAATCCGCCCGCAGAATCTCGTCTTCTACGCACCCCTCGTCCGCAACCTCATCGATGCAAAAGGCGGATTGACCATTACCAACAACAACGGCGCAACTGTAGCAACCCACCCAAGAGTATATGCCTAATTATTTCAACAATACTACATTTGATCGTAAGGATATTGACCAAGAATTGATTGATCTTTGGGTATCTACAGACAACCCTAAACTTGGTGAATATACACTTACTCCACCACAACCCGAACCAGATGCAATTTGGGGGCCGGGATATTGGATTATTCCTTCTCCTCCAACATATACAGCAAATGCTTGGTTAGAGAAAGAAGGTTACGGGCCAACTCAATTAGTCACGCTACTTGACTTAACAGCACAACTTCAAGCGGCAGGAAAATCATCTGCTAAACTAAACGCAGTTAAAGCGTGGACAAACCAAATTCTTGCAGAGTATGTGAATAACGCAGAACCTAAAGCTGATTGGGGATATGCTCCATTTGGATTTAACGAGACTGTAACAGAAGCATATAATGAGCTTGCCATATAAACAGAAACTAATAAATTAAATTTATGGGGCTAACATTCAATCCATTTACAGGAAAATTCGATTATACTGGAAATTCTGGTTTTGGAGCTACAGGAGCTACAGGCCCGTCTGGCGGCCCCATAGGAGCTACAGGCGCAACTGGAGAACAAGGAGCCACAGGTCTTGGAGCTACAGGTGCAACAGGTAATGCTGGAGCTACTGGCGTTGAAGGTGCAAGTGGTGCGACTGGAGCAACAGGAACTCAAGGTATAATCGGAGCAACTGGCCCACAAGGAGTCCAAGGAATTCAAGGCCCAGAAGGATCAACTGGAGCCACAGGTCTTATTGGATCACAAGGCAGCACAGGGGCTACAGGTATACAGGGAGATGTGGGATCAACAGGAGCAACCGGATTGGTCGGGAATATTGGGGCTACAGGGGCAACAGGAATTGGAACTCAAGGGGCTACTGGCGCAACGGGTTCTGTCCCGTCAAATGTCGTTCAAAACAACCCAACTGACAACCCTGTAGTCAATTTTATTCGTGCTTTGACGCAAGCTGAATACGATGCTATTCCGGTTAAGGACGCAAATACAATTTATTTCATCAAGCAATAATGTCCACATACATAAAAGCCTACCTTGGGACAACTCCATTATTTACCGACACATCCGGCGCGGAACTCATAAAGAACGGCCTTGGCACCCTGAACCTTTCTGCCGCCAACACATACTCCGGCGGCACGACGATCAATAATGGCATAGTCACGACGAGCATAGCCACCGGACTTGGCACTGGCACCGTCGCTGTGAATGGGGGCGCGCTCACGATCAATTATGGTGCATTCGCTTTCACATTCACAAACAACCTCACCGGAAATGGCACGGTGAACCTCACTGCGGCGAATGCAGGAGTGACCACGGTTCCCGTTTTCAGGCCGGTAAGTATGTCTGGGTTCAACGGCACCGTTACCATGGATACGGGTTTCAATAATATCTTCTATCAAATCAATCCAAACTCCGGCTCTACTTTTGACGGCTCCTCGGCCAAGTGGGTCGTAAACAACCAAAATGCGAATAGCTTCGTTTATACCACCGCGAGTCTTGTCAAATACGGCGAATTGAGCGGCAACGGCAAGGTGAGTGCTGCAAATACTAACACCACCCTCGAAGTCGGAGCGCTGGGCACAAACTCCACCTTCAGTGGCATCCTATTAAATAACACTTTCGGAGGAACGCTGGCATTTACAAAAGTCGGCAACGGCACTCTGACCCTCACCGGCAACAACACCTACACGGGAGCGACCACCATCAATGCGGGAACGCTGGAGATCGGTGCGGCTGGTCTCCTCGGCGGGGGGACCTATGCCGGAGCCATCACCAATAACGGCACCTTCATCTTCGGGGCGAACGCCAACCAAACCCTCTCCGGCGTGATCAGCGGTAGCGGCGGGCTAACGAAACAAGGCTCTGGCACGCTGGTTCTTAATGGGGCAAATACTTTCACTGGGGCGACAGCTATTTCGGCAGGATTGATCCAAGTCGCCAAAGCAGTTGGCGGCATCACGGGAACGGCCACTTACTCGCCGACTTCTTTGACCGTTGATTTTGCAAATGTGACCCCTACGAGCGGCGCGGCCTACCGCTTCTTGCCCGGCTCGACTGCCACCACAGGGCTGACGATTAGCCTTACCAATGCGGGCGGGAAAACTGGCACCTACGATTACTCAAACTCAACTCTCACCATCGTATGATTATCAACCTATGAACTCTGACAGCGGATTATCAACTGGGACAGGATATATTGGCACGATCTACAGCGTGTTTGCAGTAATGATTTCTATGTTGCCTGAGTTAGATATTTGGTTCCGAATCTTGGCTTCTGCTAGTGCGATTATTGCGGCATGGGTTTCGATCTATGTCATGCTCGCAAAGCTGAACAGAGATAAAAGAAAATGAAACTATCGTTAACGATAATCGCGGCGATACTACTTTCCTCCTGCGTAAATATACCGATACCGCCGATTGGAAAAGATCAAGGCAAACTTGGTTCAGTCCAACTCAAATTGGCGGTATCGTATATTCCGCTAGTAAAACCACAGAACAAAACAGAAACAGAGAAAGAAGACCCGAATGTAAAATATGCATTTGAGCAATTCTCTAAAACCATAAAAGACAAATGAAAATCGTAAACATCGTATTGGAACGCTTGTCAGAGAACTCGACATGGCGCGGCATCATCCTAGTAGCTACTGCTCTTGGAGTTAAACTTGATCCAGAGTTGCAAAACCAAATCTTGGCCGCAGGGCTAGGGCTGGTCGGACTCATCAATGTCCTTCGTAAAGGCAAATGACTAGAGCCGAGATAGAGAGTATGCAAGCCCGTATTGGCGTTACGCCAGACGGGTGGTGGGGGCCGAAGAGTATGGCTGCTCTAAAGAAGCACCTTGCTGTTATGTCTCCCAATCCTCCTATCTCACCAAAGCCTAGCACAAAAGCCTGCACAGAGTTCTTCGGCGAGCCGGGGAAGGTATCAATTGTCCGAATCAAGCCTCCATACAAGATGTATCTGTATGACGGGCCAGAGACGATCAGCGGGATTCCCATCCACGCCAAGTGCGCCGAAAGCCTCATGGAAATCTTTGAGGACTTGCTAGACATTTATCCGACACCAGACTCAAGGAGTGCGGCAGGCATTGACAAGTTCTTCGGAAGCTATGTGAATCGACCACAGCGCGGAGGATCAGAGCCAAGCAAACACGCATGGGCAGCGGCAATAGACCTAGACGCTAATCACAATGGTCTACACACAGTCTGGCCTACAAGATCACGGATGCCTCTACAAGTAATTGAGGTCTTCGCGCAGCATGGATGGATCAACCTCGGCGCGGTGATTTTTCGGGACGCCATGCATTTTCAAAAAACCCAATAAAACATTTGACTTAACCCCTAACTATCGTTAACGATAAAACTATGAGTTGCGGAAATTCCAGAAGTTCTAAATGCAATCCATGCGGCCCAAGTGAGGCAGCAATGAACGAGATCGCCAACAAAGCTGCATACTACGCAAGAATTGCTCAATATGCTTCAGACGGATTCAGCCAAGTATATCTTGGCGCAAAGGATGTAGCACCAACTACTGACAATAATGGGAATCCATTAATTGTTGGAGCTTTGTATTTTAATTCCACAAATGACACAATGTATGTTTGGGATGGAACTGCTTGGGATGTTGCAACTAATTTTAACGAAAACACACCATTTTTATCTACTGGATCGACTACGGCAAGGACATTGGCTAATCGGTTTGCTGATGTGGTGAATGTGAAAGATTTTGGTGCGGTTGGCGATGGGGTAACTGATGATACTGTTGCAATCAAAAATGCTATAGCTTATGCTATATTAAACCCTCCGCTTACCGCCCCATTTGGTGAAGGTGGAACAGTCTTTTTACCAGCAGGTGTTTATGGGGTATCACAAGATATAGACATTCCAGAAGGCGTTATTGTTTGTGGTGAAGGCGTTCGTATATCAACAATTAAATGGATTGGAGGTTCAGCCCCAACCGAAGCAGTTATCACAAGTAATTTAGATAATAGATTTTCTTTTGTTCACGCTGCTGGTTTAACTAAGCTAACAGTCGATGCTAACAATCAACCCGTTGCAGTAAAAATACGAGGTTGGAATAACGGGTGTGAATTGAATTTTTTAGAGGCTCGTAGTTATACTGATCCCACAGATGGTGGATTGCAAATTTTATCTTCAGCACCCGGTTCTAATACCGCTACATCTGCAAATTTTAGCATTAGTGATATATGGCTTTTTGGAACAACTGGGGCAAAAAATATTCTTTTGGATGGATGTCAAAGACTAACATTTATTAACCTAAATATAGCAATAAGGACAGGTGAAACTGGGCCTATGGTTAGTGGATTAGAATTGCGTCAATTGTGTAGACAGAATGTATTTATAAATCCAAACATTGAAAATTGCAGTATAGCGGTTGATATTTCTACTACTGGTGCTGCAAATACAGTTACTGGAAATGCTTTTATAAATCTTTGCATGGATTTTGCAAGTTACGCTTTAACTCCTCCAGCTACAAATACAATAAATGGTGTAACTGGAACTTTTGGTTTTGTTGTGCGACAAAGTGATGCCACTAACGCGTGGGGTTATCTGCAAAACTATCGTGATGGTTACGGATACTCTTATCCATTTTATGATTTTGGCTTGAAAATTTTTAGATCAAACACGCCATTAAATGCAAATAACTCTACTTATTTTCATGGTCAAGATATTGGGACAACTACTACACCAAGAATAAATCGTATTATTATCGTAAACAATAATGCAGCAACAATTTCAGTAAATACTGGTAATGTTCTTTCAATAGGAAATACTATTTCTACATCTGTCACAAACTTTACTGATGGAATTCAAGGTCAAGTCATCCATTGTAGGTTTACAAACGGGAATACAACCATTGAAAGTAATTCAACAATTGTTCTTAATGATGGAAGCAATTGGAATCCAGTAGCAAATTCCACATTAACATTACTTTTTATTAGCAATAAATGGTTTGAAGTTGCAAGGTCTTATGGCGCATCAACCGGAACATATACAATTTCAAATGTTACAACTGATAGAACTTATGATGCAAACGCAACTACTGTAGATGAACTTGCAGATGTTCTTGGAACTTTGATTGCAGATTTAAACACAAGAGGAGTTATTTAATATGATAAATATTACTTGGAAGATTGAAGCATTGAAATCAATTGATAATATTGAAAATAATTTATATGTTGTTGTTGAAGCTTCTTGGCTATGTAAAGCTGAAGAACTAAATAAAAATTCTTATATTTCTGGAACAACCAAATTTCCACTACCATCAAATTCATTTATTGAGTTTAATCAGTTGAGTGAAGAGGATGTTCTTCGTTGGTGTTTTGAAGACGGGGTAAACAAAGAAGAAATTGAAAATCAAGTAAAAGAAAAGTTGAATCAAAGTCAAGAAGCAAAAACAATTGGACTTCCTTGGATATGACAACTGAACAAGCCAAAGAAATCCTTGCTAAAAACAAAGTAACGAAGGAAGAATACGAGCAAGCAAAAAAAGAAGGTCGGATTACAAAATACTAATATGAGCTACTGCACACCATGCCCACCATGCGACTCGGAATACCCGTTGTTGTGTGAACCACTTGAAACAACTGCCAATGGCAAACGCTTGGTAGTAGAAGACTCTGCTGCTTGTCAGAAGACAATTCAAAGTCCAGTTGCCCAACAAGTCTTGAAGACCGATGGTGCTGGTAATCTGACTTGGACAAACGGAGCAAGCGGAACTGTCTTGAGGAAAGATTCAACAGGACTGCTTGAGTTCGCTACGCTCAATAGTGTTCTGCAATCTGGCCCAGTTAACCTCGGCAGCCAACCATTGACTACTACTGGAGCAGTTAATGCGGCAAGCGTAACTGCTACTGGAGTAGTTTCGGCGGCAAGCGTAACTCTGGGCGCAAATCCAACTGCAAATCTTCAAGCGACAACCAAACAATATGTTGATGCTGCCGATGCGTTAAAAGTAAATAAAGCTGGAGACACGATGACTGGTGCGTTGATTGTGAATAGCACAATTGCATCAAATAGCACAATACTTGCTACTGGCAACTCATCCAAAATTGGATATGATACTGGTGCTGGTGGATCGGTTACTCAAGGTGCAGGAGCAAAGACAAACGCTGTTACTCTCAATCGTCCTACTGGAGTTATCGTTACCGATAACGCGGCCCTCGCGGGTGATACTGCCGTTACCTTCAACTTGAGCAATTCGGTTATCGAGGCTACGGACATTGTAGTTGTGAGTCACATATCTGGAGGAACGCTTGGTTCATACAACTTCGCGGTGGCTCCAGCGGCAGGCAATGCCAATATCGTAATCCGCAATATCACAACAGGAAGTTTGTCAGAAGCATTGACATTGCGCTTTATCGTAATCAAGAGTGTCAACGCATAATGCCAGCAGAAGGATCAGTATTCGATGGATTCACAAGTATCGTAGCGCAAGACGCCGATACTCACCCATCCTATCTTCCAGAGTTCTATGTAGCCGAGTCGGTCAACCGCACCTTTCGCGGGGGAATCAACCAGACTAGGCCAAGTATTCGGAATCTCCGAATAGTTGCTGGTAATTACCAACCAGAGACTATCGTTAACGATATTGAAACAGGAAACCTCCAAGGAGTCTATCCATATAGGAAGGTAAACCAAGCCGCGATAGGAGACGGGCTGATTATCTCTGTTGCTGGGAAGATTTACTTCCTTCACATCATTAACAATGTTGCCTACGCATACATCCTGCCGGGGCTGACAGATTGGAACGATGCCAGCTTGATGAACACATGGTTCGTCCAAGCGGAGGATCGGGTGTATATCCAGAATGGCTACCAATACGCCATTGCATGGGGAGGCGTGGTCGGGGCGGTTTCAGCCACACTAATCACAGCTAATACATACTGCGAGATCGTTACAGTAGGGACAACGGATTACACCTTAATCGGTGCGCCATCAAATACAGTTGGTATCAAGTTCACAGCAACTGGGACAGCAACTGGAAGCGGGACTGTATCTATGCCTGCTTATCGTCTATTCCCCGGCAAGGGTCAGATGCCGATTGGGACGATCATGGAGTATGCCTTCGGACGGGTATTCGTATCAGACAAATACAATCAAATCTACGCATCGGACATTATCTTTGGAGCAGGTTTCACGGATACTACCAATACCCAGAACTTCACAGAGATTACCTACTGGGCTGAAGGTGGAGCGTTCTCAACTCCAGCGATGATGGGTGAGATTACTGCGATGAAGGTCATGCCGTATATTGGCGGCAACCTTCGCGGCCAAGGTGAACTCGTAGTCCTCACATCTAATGGAGCTTTCTCAATGGATGTCAGTATTCCTAGAACATTGTGGAATACATCAAACATCCAGCGCATCTCCCTACTAGGCCGAGGATGCACAAGTTCCAATGTAGCACTAGTAAACTCTGAGCTATGGTTCCGCTCGCACGATGGTTGGGCGTTCTATTCTAATAGCCAATCTGAGTTCGGTAGATTCTTCTCATTGCGAAAGCTCTCCCGCGAAGTGAACAAGTGGGTTGATCTTGATACGAAATGGTTGAGGCAGTTTGCTTCGACTATGTATGTGAACAACTACTTAATCAGCACAGTTGCGCCACAGACAAAAAAGAACCAAGCCAAAGGGCTGCACAGATACAATAGGGGAATGGTTGTTCTCGACTTGGATCAAACCGCCAGTCCCTCGCCAGACGCTGACCTTACCTTCCGCTGGAACGGACTCTGGACTGGATTCCGCCCAATTCAATTACTGACTGCTATCATTGATGGGCAGAAGCGCGGCTTTGGATTCAGCTTTGATACTGATGAGCGTAATAGACTATACGAGATTACGAATGAAAGGTCAGAAGACTACGGGCCTCAAGGAACGAGTCAGATCAAGAGCTTCGTTACTACTGGACGATACGACTTCAACAAAAGCGGACTGACCAATAAGTTCATCAGAAAGAAGATTACTGGTGGAGAAATGTGGATGAGTAACATCCCCGGCGAGGTGAATAGCCAAGTGGAGTTTAGGTCTGATAGCAACCCATGTTGGTCTGAACTGAAGGTTCCTACTACCTACGGATGCAACCCATGTTCACCAACATTGATTGACGATTGCACACCAAGGCGCGGAGGGAATCAATACAAGCGATACAAGTTTACTACTCCAGACCCATCGGAGTGCAACGACATCGCAGGAATCCCAGCGGTGGAAGGTAGTGAATTCCAACTAAAAATCAACTTGACTGGTGTGGCTACAGTCGATAGGGTTCGGGTAATGGCAAACATCAAGAATAACGAAGACTCGCCGATTGGTGATTGCCCAGAAGACGACCAAGAGTGCGCCGAGATTTGTTGTCCCGAAAGATATTGGGACTACAGTATTTATGGATAATCAAGATTCAAATCCTCAAATTATTATTCCGAATGTCCCAGATGACTTCTGTCCATCTGGAGACTGGCGCAATATCTTCCAGACTTTTATCGACACAGTTCTGATTAATGGAACTGTCAACATTCCTGACTTGAGCGATCTCAGCCCAGAGGCTATCGCGCAACTTACGACTGATGTATCTAACCTCCAAACCGAAGTTAACGACATCCAAGCTGACATCGTTACTATTGAGGCTAACATTACTGCGCTTCTCGCTCGTCCGATCATTACGGTTCGGACTGGAGTGATTGATACCATTACTTCATCTATCAATGTCGCTTTCGCCGCGCTACCTAGCGCGACATACGGAGTATCTATCACTCCAATAGGAACAGCCACATCAGCAGCGGCTGGTAAATATATTTTGCAGACCGGGCAAACAACAACAGGCTTCACCATTCTGGTTAGCGACAATCCGGCAACCGTTACCCAGCTACAATGGACAGCTACACACACAAACTAAACTAATAATATGACACCTCTTAAAGGAACAGACCCTCGCCTCGTTAGCGGCGGCGCAAGCACCCGTGGAACCATCCGTGAAGGTATGGGGAATTTGCCCAATTTGGGCGCGAAGAAGCCTACTCCCTTCTCCAGCAAACCACTTCCAACTGTTGGCAAAATGGTCAATCAGTTCGGTGGCCCTCAATAATTATCGTTAACGATAATGGCTGATACCCTCGAAGAGATGGTAGAAGTCGTTAAGGGCTTCGTTGGTGATAGCGGTGTCTGTTCGTATGACAGAGCCGTTAAAGCTGTAAACCAAGCACGACGACTTTTATGGAATAAGAAGGCGTGGACTTCGCAAGAAGAATATGTCCAAATCTGCTGCGTGAACGATTGCTTCACGCTTCCATCTCGCTATGAGCAAATCAAACTAGCGTGGATTGGAAATCGGCCAGCATCTTTGGCTGACGAATGGTTCAATGCAACCGATTCTTATGCGCTCCACGCAGACCAATCATGCCATAGGGGAATCGTTGAGGTAGGAGGACTCCATGTCCTCTTCCGAGACTATACTACCCATCCATACCAAATCGGCGTGATGGCAGAGGAGACTGAAGACATCGGCGTCGAGTTGATGTTTGAGGCTCAAGACCAGTATGACACCTACCATAAGGTTAAGGTCACTACTGACAATCCTCCAACGCTGGCTAAATCCGATCTCCTTGTAAAAGGAATTCGCGGAGTAACAAAGCCGATTACTAAAGGCAGGATTCGGGTATATGCCTACGACACGGCATTGGAAGCAAAGACTCTGATTGCTATCTACCAGCCTAACGATGCCAACCCGACATTCCGTAGGTTCAAGGCTCCAAGAACCTGTGAGTGCATTACGCTTTACGCATCCAAGAAATACTTTGATCTAACCGATCCAAAGGAACTGGTAGAGTTTAATGCTGACGCTATGATCTATGCGGTTCTTGCATTGAACTCGCGTGAGAATCGTAAGGCGCAGGAGTTCATGGCAAATCTTTCAATGGCCGTGCAAGAGCAGGAGAAAGAGATGGAAGGATACGAAATCCCAACTGCTGCACCACTTCGTATTGCAAACTTCCAGCGACCCGAAAATTTAATTGGGAATTATCTTGGCTCACCGAGTGCGGATGACTATTTCTTTCAACCTAGTTGGCCATGACACTAACGATCCAAGAGAAGATTGATGCACAAAGCGTCCAAGGTTACAAAGACCCAGAGGACTTCTTGAATCAATGCGAAGTGGCGATGCTGGACTTCCCGCAACGGGAATGTCCATTGATCCACAGGTTCACGCCGGGGATGTATATCAGAGAAATCTTGATGCCGAAAGATACTCTTCTAACTACATTGATGCACCTAACTACTCACCCGTTCTTTGTAATGAAGGGTGATGTCTCTGTTTGGTATCACGATGTTCCTGTCCAAAGATACCAAGCTCCATATACTGGGATCACGGAAGCAGGAACGCGCAGGATGCTTTTCGCGCATGAGGATACTATTTGGGCTACTTGTCATGTGACTGATCTGACTGATCCAGATGAAATAGTTGAATCTGTAACTTGCAGAGATTACAATCCATTGATTGACATTGACAATCCACGGATACAAACTTGGAGACACAATAAAAAGATTTTGAAGGAGATTGAACTATGAGTATGGCTGCTGTTGCTATTGGAACTACAGTTGTTGCAGTTGGCGGGGCTGCGGTTTCTGCTGGAATGCAGGCATCTGCTGCCGACAAAGCTGCTAAAGCTCAAGGGGCTGCTGGAAAGAAAGCAGCGCAAGCTGAACGAGCGGCATTTGCAGCAAGAGAGAAAGCCATTAAGAAATTAGGTAAAGGCCAGAAGCTATTAGAGCAAGACCTAGCGGCAATCAATGCTCCACAATATGACTATGCCGCAATGGAGCGTGATGCGTTAAAGGAATCTCAATTTAGGAGAGCGCAAGCATTTGGGGGTGAGGCTCAATATGAAGCCCTCAGAAATCAAGCAATGGCAAATATCAGCCAAGGTTTAGCTGGACAAATAACAGATGCTGAACTTGGAGCCGTAAGACGCGAGCAAGCGTTTCTCCAAGGAGCAGGATTTAATCCAGCGATGGCTGGCCGTGGAGCTATCCAACAACGCGGCCAGTATGATTACCTTAGAGCTATAGGTCGAACGGCAGGAGAAGCGATTAATCAGGCTGGGAATTTTTTGGGGCAATGGACTAACATTGCAAGTTCATATATTGCAGACCCAACAAAATACGGCGCACTACAATATCAATACGGAATGGGTGCAGCGAATGTAGGACTGCAAAAGATTGATACCCGTAGGCAGATGCTTTCTGATCTTTACACCGCACAAATCGGAGGCTCTGAGGCTCAGCAACAAATGGGTCAAAGGCAATACGCTAGACAGCAGGAATTAAACGCCGCAAATTTTGCGCGAGACACAACTTACGCGAAAGGAGTTGGCGATATAGCTAAAGCTGCCTCTAGTGCCGCGATGAGTGGTGCTGGAGCATACGGCCAATACGCTACTGCTAAAGGTGCTGGAGGAGGGTTTCCCGGTGGATTTGATTATACAAAAGCATATGGTTCTGCAACCTATGGGGGAGCGTCACCCGGTTTTGGAAACTTTGATTATGGATCGGGAACTGGAGCTTAAAACTTTATGAGCATCGCTGAAATGATAATGGAGGGTGGCAAGCAGCAGTCGCAAAGCTGGTCTGTCTTGTCAGAGAATCTTGGTCGCCTCGGTCAGCAGGTTGGTCAGCAACTAGCCATGCGCGAGTATCAGAAGCAAGCTGCCGCAGAACTACCAGTCATTCAACAACAGATGCAGGCTGCTTTGAGTGATGCAGGATCAGGTGATCCATCGGCGGCATATTCCAAACTATTGCCATTAATAAGCAATCCATCCTATACACAAAACCCATACATTCTTCCAGCTTTGGATGCTGGAATGAAGTTAACACAAAGCACAGCAGAAGATGCTAGATTGAGGTATTCATATGGATTAAGGCAAGGCACAGCTGGTGGATTGCCAGCAGTAGATGCAAGCGCATATGGGTTCGGTGGAACTGGAGATGTTCTCGCAGAGGGTGGGCAGCCAGAAGGAATGCCAGAAGGGGAACTGCTCCCAGAACAACAACCGCTTCAAGGAACTCCAGAACAAATGGCGCAACAAGCGGCGGCGCAAAAAGAGATGCTAGACCAACAGGCCGAAGCAAATCTTCCTCAACAAGAAGCGCAACCACAGGCAACTCCAGCACAGCTTGCTGGTCAAAAGAATTTTCAAGATGTAACTAGCCTTCCTGTAAATGAACAAAGGAATGCTGCAATGTCGTATGGAGTTGCTGAAGTAAATCCAAAACAATACGAAGTAGTAAAAATTGCTGGACTCGAAAAATACCTGCCAGAATTTGAGGGTTTTGCTGTTCCAAAAGAATCATGGAAAGAAACTGGAGCATCGCTTTCTGGAACTGGACTTCTTAGTCGCCAATCAAAATTGACTGCTCCAGAAGCGCGAGAAAATTTTACAAAGAGAAGCTCAAATCCAGAAGAAGCAGGAACGAAACAAAATGTTGAATCTGCAATTGAAACAATGAAGGACAAAACAATGACTTCATTGTTCAATGATTACGGACAAGATATTTACGCTTTAAGGTCGGCTACTGACTCAAAAGCTGATCCTAGAAATCAAAATCCTATCTTCACAGTTACAACAAAAGATGGGAAAGATAAAAAGATTACTAAGGGTCAATACCTAGCAATCCAAACTATTGCTGGAATTGTTCCAGCTACCTCAGAAGATGCTGGCGGAACTCCAGCGATATTTAGACCTAAGAAAAAAACACAAGATCAATTAATTGATCAAGCCTTTATGGAGCTTGGCCCTAATGCTACTGATGAGCAAATTGCTCAGAGAGTAAAACAACTTTCTAATTAAAAGAAATAATAAGCATGGCAGATGAACTACTCGCGGCTATTGGTGCTTATAGGAAAAAATCACAAGCATCCGAAGATGAATCCTTATTTAGTTCAATAAGAAAATATAGAATGAAGGACATAGAGCCTTCAGTCCGTAGTGACCAAGAAAAGATTGAACAACTCCGTCAAGTCCCCCAAGCTATTAATAGAGGCGAAGGTCTTCCTGTGGGTGGAGAGCCGATGGTCGGCGGCCCAGATATTCTGGCATTGGAGCCGGGGCAAACAAAGACCTTCATGGAAGATAAAGAAGGCAAGCCAGTCGAGGTAAGAAGGGCAGAGGCTATTGGAGTTACTGGTAAAGTTATTCCAGAGCCTATCAGTCCAGATGGGATGTCACTTGATTCCCGTGGTTCACTAATCAAAGAAAAGGCTAAAGAACTTCAAGCTACATCTAGTCTTCCATTCTCCGAATACATGAGCAAGTCAAGTGCTGTTCGTGATGAGCTTAAGAAATTACAGGAAGCACAACAGAAGCACGAAGCAAACCAAATGAACTTCTTGAGTAATTTGGTTACTCAAAAGGGTGGCGTCGAGGTTGAAATGGAAGCTGGACTAGGGGAAGAAAGGGTTACTGGGCCAGAAGGAAAGATCACCAAGGTTCCAATTAAGACTAGGCAAGAAGCCGCATTCAAAGCTGTCGCTGATTTCCGCCAGCAGATCGATGACATTATCGTTAACGATAACTTCCTTGAGTATGCCGCGACAAAGGGAATTACTACACCTGGATTCTTGCAGGCTAAACTTGGCCGTATCGGGATCGGGTCTGAAGCATACAATCAAGAGCTAGAAAAGCTAAAGCAGAACCAAGATGTCAGGAAGCTCGCTGAAGAGTGGGCGATGACAACTCCCGGCTTTTCTGAAAATGTTAGCGACATCTTTGGTCGAGCATGGGACGGATACGCTGGAGCTATTGGGTCAGGGACTGTCGGCCCAATTGGTTTAGCGTTGCAAGAAATAGGCTTTGAGAACGCAGGGCAATCATTAGTATCGGCTGCTGACTTTGCTGACCAAATGAGGCAGAGGGGTCAAGACCCACGCAAGGTTGGAGAACTTGCCCAATTCGGTAGAGATGTATCCAGCGGACTTGGATTTACTGCTTCTGCTATAGCAACTGGTCTTTTGGGGAATACAGCAAGGGCATCGCTAGGGTTAAACGCCCCAAGAACAATCGACCTTTTCCAGAAAGCAAATACACTATCATTCAGCGGACTGAACTCTGCGTGGGGTGGATATAGTGAAGCTAGGGCTAACGGAGCTACTGACGAGCAGGCTAAACAGGCCGCTCTTTTTACAGGACTGACTCAAGCCCCATTGGAATTGGTATCTCCACTTCAGAAGTGGATAGGGCGATTTGATCCTGCACAGCAATCACGAATCTACAAAGGGCTTAATAAAGCAGCACAAGCTGTTATTGAAGGAACTGAAGAAGCATTGTTCAATGAGATGCCACAGCAAATTGCCGGCAACCTCGTTAAGAAGTATGTCTATGAGCCTAACCAAGACATCTTTGAAGGAACAGTCTACGCTGGTGGGGTAGGCGGGGCTGCTGGTGTCATGGCTTCTATCTTCACCCAGATGCTGGGAGTCAAGAAGACTAACCAGAAACAGAAGCAAGGTGATGAACTTGGTTCTGAATTGGATGACATTGACTCCGAGGCAGACAAAGCCATGCAAGAACTGGCTCCTGATCCAGAGTCTGCGTTAGCCGCCCAGATGATGGAGAAGTCCACGGAGATCGATAACCTTAAAGAGGAGATCGATAACGACGAGATGGGCCTACAGGCGTTTGAGACTGGCACACCAGAGCGTCAGCAGGCTGACATGGCATTGAAGGCCAAGAAGGACAACCTCACGCAATTGGAAGGGCAGTTCGCTAAACTTTCTGCTGCTCCCGCTCCTGCAACAGAAGCCGCGCCTACAGAGGCCGCGCCAGAAACTAAAGAACAGATCAATACTCGCATCGAAGAACTCAACAAAGAGTTCGATGCATTGGATGAGAACGATACCGCTGGGCAGGACAGGGTGAATAAAGCTATCTTCGCGGAGCAGAACAAGCTGGCTGAGATGACTGCTATTGAGCAAGGCGTCGAGCCTCAAGCTACCACTCCTACTAGGGAGATGGGACTTCCTCCATCTGGTCGGAGAACTCCATTCGGAACCTTCTATCCAGACCGCCCAGTCTTGCAGGCATTCGTTAAAGCTACTGATAAAGCTATCAAGGGCATCCGAGTCGCAGGGAAACGGGCGCAGAAGCTCAAGAATGCTATCCGCACAAACATCGCTAGGAACGCAGGCTTCCTTGCTGGGATTAACGCTGAAGTTATTTCCTCTGAAGATTACGGAAATCTGACTGGCAAAAAACAAGTTGTCGCTGATTCGGGAACCTACCGAGCAGCATTCTTTAATGGTAAGAAGTATCTTGTCCTTCCAGATGTAAACCAACTTACCGCTACTACGATCAAGGGAGAGCAACGGGCCGCTAGCAAAGATGCCGCACTAGACCAAGAGTCCCGTGCTGCCGATAAGAAGCTGGAAGAGGAGATGATTCACCTCTCCATGTATCAGGCATTGCAGGATGAGTATGCCGCTCTTAAAAAGCCCAAGCAGACCGAGCAACAATACATCGTTAGCCGAATCGGTCAGATTGCCCAAGAAGTAAAGAGGACGAATCCTAACGCTGTGCCGGGGGTATCTGAAGCCTACCTTAATCAGAAAGGAACATTGGATGATGTTGGATTCTCGATGGAGTTTATGCGAATGGTCATCCAGAGAGTTCGCACAGGCCAGATTACTGAAGACTTGAATGCAATCAGGACGGCAGAACGCGAAGCCTTCTCGGACGCTGACAAGGGAGCTATTGCTTCACTAAAGAACTCGATCCTCAATGCACTCAAGTTTGTCCGCAACTCACTCGCCCGTTACCTTGGCAAGGGAACATCGACCAAGGAAGTTAAGCGGATGGAGGATTCCATCAACGCTATCCTCGATGAGTATGGTATCGTAAAGGGAGAAGCTAACTACGAGTTTAAAGATTACGCTGCTGCCCAGCCTAAAGGTGAAGTATCGTTAACGATAACTCCAACCGAGGAAGCTGCGCCAGCAGAACAAGCCGCACCAGCGGAAGGTGAGATTGTAGCCAAGGCTGCTCCATATGTCCAAGACATCGAAGTCTTCGATAGGAATGGTGAAAATAAAAGTGAAAGGCAGATCGTAGTCGAAGCCAACTCACCAGAGGAAGCGGCCCAGCTTGTTAGAAACACACCTGAGTATCAGAACCTTTCCCAGAAGAGCAGGGCGAAGAAGCTCAAGTTCTTTACTGTAGGATCACCTAGACTTAAAAGAGAGCCGGGGGAATCTGGGATTTCCGCCCGTGCAGGTGTAACGCCACAGATGGACACCGAATACCTTGCAGCGGTAGAGCGCGGGGATATGGAGACTGCCCAGAGGATGGTCGATGAGGCGGCGAAGGCGGCTGGGTATAATGTTGGGCCTGTTTGGCATGGAACTAAAAAATGGCCATTCAATTCATTTAAGCTACCTGAAATTGACGATGGAAGTGTTGATTCATTGGCTTATAGACTTACTCTTGAAGATAGGATAAATGATATTCTAAGTGGTGCAAAAATTATACCAGCTGATACAGGCCCGCTTGGATTATGGTTTACTGCAAGAAGGGAAATTGCTAAAGGCTTTGCAGGAACTATTGATAAATCTGTGGCAGATGCGTTCCGTGCAGCGGGATTACCATACGGGGAATCAAATGTTGTTTCGGCGTTCTTAAAATTAAAAAACCTAAAAGTTTATCCTACCTTTCAAGAATTACTTGATGATTTAGAAATATTCAAGAACCCATTATTGTTGCGAAAGCAATTAGCCGAAAGAGGATATGATGGTATTCTGATTTCAGAATCTATCACAGATGCAGATTATGTTGGAGGAGATTTAACCCCGCGAGAAGATTTTGTGGCATTCAATCCAACACAAATCAAATCCGCAGACCCAGTAACCTACGATGACGCAGGAGATGTAATCCCTCTCTCACAGAGATTTGATGTTACTACTCCCCTGATAGCTAGAGCCGCTCCTACTCCAAGAGTAGTATCAGAGCAGAGAAGGATAACCAACGATATGCTTGAGGAGTTAAACGACATGATCGCTACACTCCAACCAAAGCGTAGCAGAGCAGGCAAAGAATATGTCTCTAGGACTACACAGAAAGGTAAGACCTATCCATCTTCATTGGTTAGCCCATACTCACGGGCCGCGAATCTTTACACCAGCAACACATACGAAGAGGCAACGAAGGCACTCAACAAACTCTTCACAAAGAATCCAGATGCGGATTTCTATTCGGTGGTAACTGATGTTGCTAACCAATCTGATCGTTACGGATTGAGTGAATCTGAAAAGGGAAGCATCATTCCTTTGCTCTACAGATTGCTCCCTGCTTACAGAGAAGAGATCATGGAGTCAAAGGCCGCGATCAAAGATCGTGAGTCGATTGCTTTGAAGTCTTTGGACTTGGAATCTAACTTGGCAAAGCTGATCGTGGATCAACAGCAAGCTAGTGCTAGGACATTGAACGCCGCTAAAGCCGTAAGGCAGATCGGTAGCGCAGGAACTGCTGTAGCCGCATACAAATCTAAGATCATCGATGGTCTTGCTGATCTCTATACGATCATCCGTGGTGATTTTACTCAGCTTGCTGAGGTAGTCCGTGGAGATCGACGGAAGGCAGTAGACAATGTATTCACATTGAAAGAAGTCCTGTCTCGCATCTCTCAACTCAAGACAAAGGCAGAGAAGAATCCACAAGCGGCAGTCAATGCTATCAGGAAAGCCGTAGCAAAGAAGAAGACTCGTAAGGCTAGGGAGATCGTCTTGGAGTTCTGTGCCTCGATGTTTGATACCAAGGGCGACAAGTATGCCAACATGGTAGTGGATGAGACTGCTAAAGCTATCATGTCGATTGGCGCGGATCGCAAAGACTTCTCGCCTGACAATGTTTACAAATACATCTACCAAGCCTTCGGCGCGGTAGCCAAGCAGACCGCTAAAGAGGCAGCTGCCAAAGAAGGAGAACCTAAAGTTAAAGAAGCCAAGAAGCGTGAAGGAAAATACTTGGCCCAAGTGAAGTCAGTTATCGGTAACGATAAAGCCTACAAGCAATTCATTGCGGAGCTAAAGACCAAGATCGGTAGCCTGTATCAAGACAAGGCTCAATTTGAGAACGACTACAAGGAACTATTCTCCATGCTTGGTGACAGGCAATGGAGTGAGGCCATGCGGAATCAAGCGATCAAAGACTCTGCTGACTTCCTTGACTATAAGTTTAATGATCTGATCACCTACATCGGAGAGAACAGGTCAGCGGCCCAGTCTGCCGTTAAGGCACACATCCGCGCAGAACTCTCCAACATCGGAGCAACCAACGAGCAGATTGATAAGTTCGTTGATGATGTCCAGACCTACCTAGATAACGAGACAGCCAAGAAAGTGAAGAAGAGTCTTGGGTTTGAGATCAGCAAAGAGACTGGCAGGATCATCGGCGGAACGATTGAGAAGGAAGCGATGAAGAAGGTCGCTACTGCCGAAGATAGGTTCCAGCTGGCAAAGACTCTAAAGGGTCTTACGAAACTAGCCGCTACAGATCAGCGCGCATTCCTTGATAAGCTCAACGAACTGATCATTACTGAACTTGGCTTCGATGATGCTACCTCACAGGAACTCTCAAAGTATATCGAAGAGCAGATGGCGAAAGCTATCCAAGCCCAGAAGAGTGATAACTTACAGCAGGCAATCAAGAGGGCGCAGGAAACTCTAGCCAACAACAAGATCAAGGCGAAAGCCAACCAGAGGACAGTCATCCAGAGGCTGATCGAGATGGCAAACATGGGTCAGTTGGATGAGTTCGGAGTCTACGAAGCCTTCCGACAGACTCATGACTTTGGTAAGGGATACCTTGAATGGAATCCAGAGTTAGCCAACCAACTCCGTGAGTGGGGAGATCGAATCTCTGCACTACCAGAGGGTGTGACTCGCTCTATCGAAGAGCAGAAACTTGGAAGGTTCATGTTGGAAAACCAAGTATTCTCAGCCAGAGATTACTTCTCTAGCTATTGGTATTTTGCTTTGCTTTCACAAGCTGGAACTCAAGTTGTTAACTTCCTTGGAAGCACATTCAACTTGCTTGGAAACATGGCAGTCTGGTCTGTGTATACCAAAGGTAAATCGACTGGGCCAATGCTTCGTGCGCTTTACAATGCTACTATCAGAAAAGAAGCCCCATCTAGGAATGCGTTTGCATACACAATGCAGACAGGTCTGAATCCATCAGGCATCCAAGATGAGAAGATGATGAAGTATCCAAAGACGAATCTTATTGAGGGTGCTAATCCAAATAATACTCCGAAGTGGGTTTACAATATTATTACTTTTGGTGATGGGAAGATTGATTCTTCTCCAGCATGGTTAAACGCTATACTCGCTACGATCAGTCCAAGGGGATTGATGAGGACGATGAGGGCTACGGATTCATTCATGCGGGAAGTCGCATACGAAGTAAGGGCGGCATCCTTTGGTGCGGCTCCATTCCAACAGGATCAATACAACCAAGCCAAGGAGCAAGCGATCAGGGAACTCGCTAGTTCCAAGAGCAAAGGCAAAGAGAAGAATCGTGAGATCATCATCCGAGCTAACGAAATCTATTCACAGCAGAGACTGGATGAAGATAATCGATTGAAGGCAGAGCAAGATGCCTTAGAGACTATCTATTCACAGACTCCAGTAGGGGTGGTTGGATCGATTGCATCCCTAGCTAACAAGCTATTGCAAGTCAGCCCGATTACTCAGTTGTTCATTCCATTCTCCAATGTCGTTGCGAATGTGTTGAACGAGAATCTTAACTACCTTCCGACTGTAGGTATTGCTCGTCTTGCGGCGAATGTGAAACTTTCTCCTCTACTTAGAGGAAAGATTGAATTGAAACCATCCGCTCTCAAGAGTCCATTTATCATGGGCCGTGAAGAAAAGGCTGCTGATATTGCTATCAAGTCAGCTATTGGATTCGCAGCTATGGCAGTTCCTGTAATCATTGCCGCGCTTACTGGCGGTGATGATGAGGATCAGAAAGAGCGTCCTCCCGTCCAGTTCTACGCAACTGGCCCAGCCGACCCAGAGCAGAATAAAATCTGGAAAGAGAATGGTGGAGTTCCTTACTCAATCCGTGTTGGAGATAAGTATGTATCCTACCTTTACACTCCTCTCGTCATTCCTCTCGCTACTGGATCGATGCTTGCAGAGTTCTACGATAGGTTTGAGAAGAAGAAAGAGAAGACTCCTCTCGATGCAGTCGAGGTTGCTATTACTGTAGCAGTAGCTCCATTTGCTATTGGGTTTGTAGCTGCACTAGACCAATCATTCTTGACTGGTGTTGCTGATCTGATCGAACTCAAGGAAGCTCAAGACATCCCAGCGGCTGGTAAGAACATCGCAACTAACATCATTTCTCGTCTCGCAGTTCCCGGCGTCATGCGCGATATGCAGAAGATGCTAACGGATGAGAAGCTGGAAGGTGATGTCTATGTGACAAACCTATTAAAAGAATTCCCCGGAAGTTCTGCATTCCTAGATAAGAAGCTAGGATACTTTGGTGACCCTGCTCGATACAATTCAATCATTGAAGAGAACGGGCCGGGGCGCAGAGCATTGTCATTGGTCGCCCGTATTGCTTCATCTGAGACTCCTGACCCAGCATTTGAGATCATGTATCGCAACGCTCTTACTCCTCCAAAGTGGCAGGGAAGTTTGAAGTGGAGCAATGATATTAAAATGAGCAAGGCCGAGCAGAGAGAGTTCGTTGGCATCGCAGGCCCGTTGATGAAAGAGTGGATCATCGACAACGAAGAAACTCTCAATGATCTTCCTAATGATGAAGCTCAAGAATTCCTGTCAAATAATATTGGTCAGATCAGAAGGTCTGTGAAAGCGGATCTGGAATTTGAAAAAGGAATTGAAGTTGACTTGGAGTAATGTCTGAGTATCCTTGTTGAACCGACTCTGGTTGTCGGTGTTTTCATGTGTTCGTTTCGTGAGAGGGGGGCTGAGTAATCGGCCCCTCTTTTTCTTTTATCGTTAACGATAGAAATAAAACTATTGACAGAAACAACAGAAGTGTTATCTTGGTATTCCTATGAGCGAACCAAAAAAACCCGCAGTCAAAACAAACAACATCCAAGACGACATCTTCCTTCGCCTTGTAGAGGCTACAGCAAATGCTGGAACCTTTGCATTGGGGGAACTGAAGTCTGGTGATGAAGTTCAGAAGATCGCCAAGCACCTCCGTGGAGTTGCCGAGATCATCTCTGCTACATACGAAGCCAAATGAAGATCACAAACAATCACGGGCTACCAGCCCCAATGTTTCGTGCGTTGAGCCATGATGGATACACACCGGGGGCGAAGCCATTCGACATCTCGGTGACTAGCTTGATCGGCCCACCTAAAATCTTCCAGCTTCGCAAGCGGCATGGGGAAGAGATCACAGAGGACGCATCCGACAGGGTCTGGACTCTACTTGGTCAGTCAGTCCACAAAGTCCTTGAACTAGCAGGCGGCGAGACAGAGCAGACAGAACGCCGACTCTACATGGGCATCAATGACTGGACTATCTCTGGTCAGACTGATCTCTACGAGACTGAGAGTCAGACCATCTCCGACTTCAAGGTGACATCTGTCTTCTCATTCATGCTTGGAACCAAGTCTGAGTGGGAAGCGCAGATCAACTTGAATGCCATGCTCTGGAGAGGCTATGGGTATGAAGTCAAGAAAGGTCAGATCGTTGCCATCCTTCGTGACTGGCAGTCGAGCAAGGCTGAGTTTGACAAAGATTACCCTCAATGTGCAGTCCACATCGTTGACATCCCATTGTGGAGTGAAGCAGAGTGCATCGCTTACGCTACTGAGCGAGTCGCCTTGCATCAAGCCGCAGGCAAGAAGCTCGACGATGACATTACAGAATGCTCACCCGAAGAGCGGTGGGCTAAAGCAGATACCTTTGCCATCAAGAAAGATGGTGGAAAGCGAGCAGTAAAAGTTTGTTCCACGATGGAGGAAGCACAGAATCTTCTTCCATCCTACGGAGCAAAGCATAGCATAGAAACCCGTGCGGGTGGTGACATACGATGCGAGCGGTTCTGCTCTGTCGCACCATTCTGCCACTACTACAAAACCAAATACCAAACACATGAGTAAGCAACTAGACGGAATCGAACAGAAAGACATCATCAAGCGCGTTACTGGTAAAGTAACGAAGCTATGGGAAGCCAAGACCTTCAACGGGCCTAAAGGCGAATTCACTAAGCAAGGTGGGGAGATCGAGATCGACGGCACAACCTACGGCCTGTCGTTCTGGAATAACACTCAGCCAGAATCCTTGAAGGGCCGAGTGATTGCCCTCTCATCAGTCCGCAGTAAGCATGGGCTGAATGGCGTTACTCTCGACCATGAATCTTACGATGGCAAGAATGGTCATGTTGACCGCGATGTCATCAAGGTGACTGGGTCTGGCAAGGTAGAGATCGAAGGACAAAGCGAGGAACCTCCCCGTGTGACACGCGAGACACGCCCGACTGAGTTTGGCGATCCCAAGAGTGCCATTGATAAGATTGTTGAGATGCATCTCTACATCGATGGGTTAGTCCGCCATGCCTACGCTGGCAGGGCTACAGATGAAGAGACTCTTCGCTCTTATGTGGCGTCAGTCTTCATTGAATCCAACAGGAAGGGTATCGTCTACTCTGTAGCGTCCGAGCCTGCCGCTCCTGTCTGTGATCCTAAAGACTGGGGCGCGGCAATCGTTCCATCTGGTTCGATGAAGGGTAAAACCTTGGGATCAGTCGGCAAGCCTGCCTTGACTAAGTTGTTTCAACACTACCTAGAGAAGGGGTTTGAATGCCCATTCTCCAAGTGTGTCGAGCAAGCTGGAATCGACCTTAATTTAGACGGCCCACTTGAAGAAGTGCAGGATGACATCCCGTGGTAAATGAAGTCATAGAGCGCGTCTTAGAACGCATGAGGATCGAGGGTATTCTGATAAAGGATATGCCTCGCATCCTCAACCGCTACCTTCCCGATGGAGAAAAGATTTCAGAGGGAAGAAGCGGAGCCGTGCAAGTGAGTCGCTGGCTTGCATTGGAAAAAGATTACAGCGTTCAACCAAGAGGAAATGTCCTCATAGCATTAATGAAATTCACAATAAACACATGAAACAAAAACTAGAACTATTCAGCCCTCTCAACGAGGGACAACTCGTCAACGAAGCCAACTATCTCAAGCAGATGTTAACCTTTGCTCAACAAGAGTGGAAGGGGATCACTATGACAGATGCCTTGATCAAGAAAGTTTGGGACAAAGTAAAGAAGAACCAATACTTGGAAGACAATGTGGCCGACGAGGTCGCGGAACTCTACGAGAAGCTGGCCTTCGACTACGAGACTGCCGTTGACCTTGTTGAATCCAAGAACACCGAGACTATCGTTAACGATAATGTTGAGGTATTTGATACAGAGAATGAAGTTGATCCAGAGAATGAAAGCCTTGAGCTAGTCAACTCTGTGACTGAGGGTCTTGATCTCTCATCCTTCACGCAGAAGTTCGACCTTGGCGGCATGACACGCTGCGTCCCTAAAGGTAATGTAGAAGCTAAAGACTGGGTCAAAGCATTTGCTTTCGGTCTTACTCTGGAAAGCGGAAGCCAATGGATCATCGGTGATGCAGTTGTTGCACTTGAAGATGCCGGCCATGAGAATGTAGTTAATCAATTGTGCGCCCAGTTCAAGAAGAGCTACAGCACAGTCAGCAACTACGCTCGCACCTGCCGAGTCTTGGGCCACGAATCCCGTGACCCTATGCTTCCATTCACAGTCCACCTTGAAGTAGCTACAGCCGACCTGTCCAAGGACAAGATGCAGAAGCTACTTGAATGCGCGAAGGCAGAGAAACTATCTAGCCAAGAGGTTCGCGGCAAAGTCCGTGAAGCTCAAGGCAAGGATGACAAGATGAAACCACTACCACACCGCTATCTCATTCTGAATGTGGAGAACTGGTCTAACTCTGAAGTTGTATCTCAAGTTCCAGATGAAGTTGAGGAACACCAATTACTCATCGACTTGCAAGGCAAAACTTGGTTTGATCCAGCGGAGAATGAGTGGATGCAGTTTTTGAGAGGAGAATAATTATGGAAAACAACCCAGCAAATGAACTGAACGAGAGTCTTAAAACGATCTTCTCGTTCCCAACAACGAATGATGAAAAGAAGGATGAAGCAATTCACGCCTTCGCCAGCACGGCAAACCTCCTCGCTCAGATGGTAGTGAGGACAGGGGCGCGATACCAAGAAGGATCGGAAGCGATCAAGTATCTTGGCCTAGCGTTCATGCACTACCGAGTTGGTATGGAACGCCGACCACCCGACGAAAAGAAGGAGGAATAAGAAAAGAAAAAGGGGCAGACCGCAGGAATTAACCTGTGAATCTGCCCCGTTTCTTATTTGGCAACTAGAGAGATGGAAGCGTCTACTTCTCCATCCATCAGTTGATCCATTTGTTTCAGTTTCTTGTCTAGTGAATTGCAGATGTCCTCTTCTAGATCAACGCCAGCGGCGTAGACTAGGTATTGGATTGATTTTGATTTACCACCTGCTCGGTGAACTCGACCCAAGACTTGCTTGAGATCGAAGACTGAATAGGTAGGCATGATGAGAGCAACGCGAGGATGATCACCATTCAAGTCATGGAGGTTAAGACCTTCACGGCAGGCTTGGATAATTCCTATGATTACTCTGGCTTTATCGTTCTGGAATGAATCGATATTGCCACGGCGAACGAGTTCGTTCTGACCACCTTGGATCGTGCATTTGGTCTTGAGTTCCTCCTGCATGAACTTTAGTGTCTCGACATAGTTGACTGCGATGAAGACAGAGTTGCCTTCCTCGATCAAGTCCTTGGCAAGAGAACAAACCGCTGGAGCCTTGAGAAGCTCGATAGCTTGTCTTGCTCTGGTTTGCTCTGCTAGGACATTGGCCGCGAAGTTTTCCTGCATACGCAGTTCCTCGATGCGAGTCAGTAGCTTGTCGTATTCGGTAGCGATTTCCTTGGCACTATCCATGTCGAATGCTCTGGCATGGATGAGCGTCTCTGGAAATGCATCACCGACATCAGATGGTTTGAGACGATTACCGCGATCAGGGAATATGTTCTTGTGAAGAGAACGAAGGACTTTCATTCCACCACGGAACTGCATTCCCCATTGGGTCTTTACGCACCCATTCCTGTGCAGGAAGGGATAGTAGTCACTACCTCTGTGTAAGCCAAGGAACTGGCCGATGGCCCACATTTTGGTAGGATCATCTGCTATCGTTGCCGATAATGCTAGGGAAGGGACATTCTGAACAACTGCATCCCTAACTAGGTATGCGTTCTGTGTTCCCATTCCTTTGCCGCGATGAACCTCGTCGAAGATGAGATCAACATCTGGAGGCAGAAGATATTTGAATTCCTTCTTCTTATCATCTGTCCAGCGACCAATGTTAGACTTACCAGTCTTGACCCATTCCCATCCACATACTTCATGCGTTTCTACGCCGAGGTATTTCGCCATCCTATGCCAGTCTGTGACGATTGGCTTTGGACAGATGACTGCGACCTTACGGCCACGCTCACGGGCGATAGCAAGAGCGATTGCCGTCTTGCCCATGCCTGTGCCATGACCGAGAAGAGCGCGGTTATACTTCATCATCGAGCGAAGACCAAGCTGAACAGATGTAGTCTGGTATTCAAACAGGTTATCTGGACAAAAAAGAGGAGGCATATCGTAAACGATAGGCTCATCATTTTGCTCTGAGATAGAGAAGTCATGGATAGGAGGGAAGGAAAGATCATCCTTCGACCACCATGAAAGTTCCCAATTACCACGGAATTCTGATACTTGAATCCCTAGCTTCCGAAGTTCGGATGAGAACACTTCCTTGTCTGACCTGTAGATTTCCCAGAACTCCTTAGTGGGAGACGCCTTCCGAAGAAGGCGCAACCCACGCTTGGTCTGGAGTCGCATTGGCTGACTGAAGTCAACTGTATCAAGTAATGCTTGAAGGTTCATTTTTTATGATTTCTTTTTAGGTTTGAATTTAAATTCCCACCAAATGGGGTTTTCTTTTTCTTCTGCGATTGTTTGGCAAACGATGACTGAATTGTAGTCTGGAAACGCATCGTAGCCTTCTGGAACTTCACCATCTGGAAGTCTCCAGTAAAGATCATCTCCAAGGCATTCAAGGATGCCATCGAATTGATCTATGACTTTTCCGCGCCGAGCAGTGCCTTTGTATTCTTTCAGAGTCCAAACTCCATGCGTGTCTTTGCTTGGAGTTTCCGTTGGTTTATTCCAGTAGAATGTAACTGACCATTTGACTGCATAACCTTGTGAGACTCGATCAATGACACGCACTTTGGATTTGAATTTGCGATTTCCGCAAACTCGTTCGATGCGCTCGGAAAGGTTTTTATACCATTCCGATTCGTCAAATTCCCCTTCTTTGGGTTCAATGGATTTACCAATTTCCCATTGTGCATTCTCACCAGCAATGAGTTTCCACGCCTTCTCTTCTTCTGGAAGAGGCAGGCTTATCGCTTCTCCATACTCACTCCATTTAGTCCGGCGTGATGTAGCGAATACTGTTGCGCCACAAATAGCCTCTTCAACATAGATTTGAATTGTTGTCTGTTTCATTTTGTCTTTTTGGTTGGTTGTGGTTTTGGATAAACCGAAGAACGAAACTTCGGAACATTGTTTTCGCAGTGGCGAATGATTCGGATGTATGCCTCTGGTGGAAGACAGGTTGGTTGGGTTCTTTCTGTTGCGCTCATAGTTTTATTTTACGAAGTCTACTCCGTAGGTTGTGTTGATGTAGTTGATGAGTTGCTGAAGGACAGACTCTTTCGAGCCTTTGAATCCGAATCGGCGTTTGACATGAGCATACACGGACTTGCCGCTTGAATGCTTCATGCCTGCAACTTCTAACTTTAATGCGCTTTTGAGTCGGAGAAGATTATACATCTCCAACCCTTCCTGTGTGTCTATTATTGTTGTCATATGTTTGTTTCGTTTGTTGTTTCGTTTGGTTTCCGATTATCGTCAACGATAACCAGACTGCCGCCCACCCTTTCGGATGAGCGGAGTGTCTGATCATTGATTCCTGCTGGATACGCGTGGTATTTTCCCAAGGATGTAAGCGATGGAATCTGTGATGGTGAGTTCGACGCTTAAGTCATCCTCATCATCAAATGAACCATCGGTCATACAGCACCAACCTTCGCGATCAAGACTCTTGAGTTGAGCTAGTATGCCTTGAATCTCTGGGCGATCTATTACTGGCTTGTTCATATCTTGTAGTATTGATCTAGGGCATGATCGTAGCAATCATAAGGATGATTGAACGGGCCCTGCGAGAATGACATCTTGTCGTAGTAATACCAGCCGGGATGCTCGACACCTGTGACTTGGAATGGATCACAATGCTGAAGAGCAAGGCGATACTCATCTGCTACACGCTCGGCGGACTTGCCCCAATAATTATTTTGGAACTCATACCAATGCCCATCTCTAACCATGAGGTCAGTATAGTTATTAACCTCCTCGCGGAATGCAGAATGATCATAATGCTCTAGCACATGACCAGCTGACATATAGGTGAAAGGGCCACCTAGATTGATGAAAGGATAAGACTCATCGAGCATATCCTTGGTAGCTTCCTCGGTGTCAATTGACTCAAACTCTTCATTGAGTTTGTCGATAATGTAATCATCTATTTTCATATGTGTTTCGTGTTTACTAATAGCACCATGCTATCAGACTACCGCCCACTATCGTTATACGATAATGAGCGGTGTGTCTGACTAATTGATACGGACTTGGATAGAGGTATTGGATAAATACTCCTCGACTCGTTCGGATACCATCTCGTCAATGTCTATGTTATCTAATGAATTATCTATTTTCTCAGAATAATCATAGTCATTAATCTCATTGGCTACGGATTCATGAACCAATTCGTGAAGCTCCATTGAGCCAAGATGCTCTTTTATCTTGCCATTGATGTTTAATTCATCGCAAAGTTTATTTACCTTATCAGCGATAGCCGAATTGATTAATGAGTGAGCGTTGAATATGGCATCTTTGATATGCTTCTCTATGACCATAGAGATTAACATTCCATCAGAGAATGTGACCTCTGCGAATGCTCCGTTGTCTTGTTTGATGTAGTATGTGTTCATTTTGTTTCGTGTTTGGTTTTCCACTTGCACCATGCAAGCAGACTGCTGGCTATCGTTTAACGATAACCAGAGTGTCTGCTACCACTTGAGTGCGAACATCAGCGCGACAAGGCCGAGGTTCACGATGAGAATCAATAGAAGCCACAAGAACTTGTCTTGAGCATCATTGGTTTCTTTGTCTGTGCGGTTTTCCCACTCATCGACCCACTTCTGTGAGGCGAGAGCGGATGGTTTGTAGCGTTTTACTTCTCTCATTTGACTACTTCTACAGCTTTCTTGAGTTGATAGCCGTGAGGATTGATCCACACGGATGGGAGGGATGAGCGGCGATTGTTGCCGTCACACAACCCACACTCGGAGCAGGAAAGCCCCTTGGCATCTGCTAGGCATTCAATATCGTTAACGAGAGGAGTCTCGCTAATAGTGAATGTGCGGAGGCCGAGGTTCTTGGCATACTCTACATTGGTAGGCTCACAGGAAGCCATGAAGTAGCGGCCATATGCCTTGGCAAGTGGTGCTGGCATTTGATGCCAATCATGGAAATATCCTGTGATACGCTTGGAGAGCCGGGCGATACTATCGATCATCTCGACTGGGAGATGGGATGGATTGCCGTATGCGCCGAAGCGGACAAATGGGACAGAGAAGAAGTCATGCCACTCGCGAGTTCCCATCTGAAGGTATTCATATGAACCCCGCTGATAGGCTCGCCAGATTGCACCAAGAGGATTCGCGTTCACATAGCATCCATTATTGGAGGCGAACGGGCATCCATTGCATTGGTTGTCGGCGTCATGCCCAGAGCGTCTGGACTCTACAGGATGCATTGTGGCATCAAGAATCCATATCTGGACAGAGCGACCAGTCTTGCGATTGGTCGAATTGCGAGTAGCAATTGCTACGATGTCTTGCGTTTCATGTATTATCATTTTCGTGTTTCCGACATGGTTGTATGTCAGACTGCCGCTCCCCGTTATCGTTAACGAGAAGCGGAGTGTCTAACTATTCTGCAAGTTTCATTTGAAGTTGTAACTCCATGAATTTTTCAGCAACACGGGAAATGTTATGCCCGTAAGCAAATTCATATTCTTTTCCAACATCTTCTGGAAATACTTGGAATACAGAATACTTCCAAGAGTTCCTTCCGATTACTTTGACTTGTTCAACTCTCAACTCTACATATCCATCTGTAGACCGAATTAACTCTTCGCCTTGGTATTCTACTATATCGAATCCCCAGCTTGAAGTTCTCACAGAAGAGTTTAGCCACCAGTCTCCAAACGCTTTTGAGTATGCGTCATAGAGTGCTTGGTATGCCTCATCAATGATTTGTGTGCGTGTTTTCATTTTAAGATGCTTTCTTTCTTTGTTCCCCAAAAGGGTTCTTTGCGACCAGCATGGTCTTCATTGCCTATTGCCCCTCTGCAAAGAGTTTGAAATCCTGCCCACAACCCACCTCTACGGCAGGCGTGCATGATTGCAGTCCTCTTTGCGTCATCTTTCACCTTGAATGAAATTCTCTCATCATTTGGAAGTTGAATGTTCAGCCATACTTGGTTTCTATACGCTTCTGCATCCTCGCAGATTTTCTTTAGTTCTGATATGTTCATTTGTTTCGTGTTTTACTGACTGGTTGTAGTCAGCCTGCTGCCCTGCTATCGTTAAACGATACCAGAGCAGAGTGGCTAATTACTCAATTTGAAGGATGCCCATCATCAATAGCTCTTCCAAGCCATAGACTGTGCGTTTCTCACAGCAATCACATTCATACTTGCGAGCGTCTGGTTCCACACCATCGACGAGTTCGCCGCAGGTGAGACACCATCCCTCATTAGACAAGCCGAATGTCATATCCTGATATTCATCAGCCGTGAAGACTGGACAAATATAGGTGTTACCCTTCTCTGTTGTGATTTCCTTGGTGGTCATGCTTGATACCTCCGTGGAGCAAGATGTTCCGCGCAAGCATAATAACCTTTTGTATATGCTGTGAGGCAGGCATCTAAAACAGATGCAGGCACATGGCCGTAGGTCATCACATGGCGACCTTCATGCATCACGCTGTAACCTTTACCATTGCCAAATGACTGGCAGGAAAGCTCATGGCGAATGCCTGTGATATTGCATAGGTATTCTAACCTATCCTTCAGTAGTTTTTTAGTGATCATATTGTTCGTGGTTGTGACTCTGCGTTTGCGTTATGCTTTACGGGCTTGTCACCGCATCAAGTTATCGTTAACGAGAACTTGCGCCGCATTACCCCCACCGCCAAAAGAGAAAGGCGGCAGGGGCCACGAAAAACCGAAACTGAAAACATTTAAAATGTAAAAGAAACAATGGTCAGATGGAACTACTCCATCGACTATATATATAATACCACATATATATTTCCTGTCAACATTTATTTGTGGATTTATGAAGAAAGTTTGACATGAAAATGTGGACAGATTATCGTCCACGATATGGATAGAAACCCAGAAAACATTGGCCGACCAAAGAAGTGGAATTGGGAGGAGATCAAATCACACTACATGGCCGGGCTTGATGTTGCAGACATAACAAAACTCCCACAATACAAAGGGCTGTCTCCGTTTTACTTTAGGAATGTGATGGTTAGAGAGAAATGGGCAAAGCAGCGCGACCTAATCAGAACGCAGGCATCAGCGAAAATAGAGAAAAAGCTAATCCACAAGATGGGAGAGGAAAGCGAACAGCATCTATGGTTTATGCTGAAGCAGCTAGAAGAGGAGAGGAAAGTGATTGATGAGAGAAAGAAACTAAAAGGCACAAAAGAACAAAAGGAACGCTTGGAACTACTCACAGAGCTAGACAAGACTGCGAGGAGGACGCTGGGACTGGATCAGCAAGAAGTTCAGAACCAACGGGCAATGAGCGTGAATGCGATGATCTCTCTCCACATAACGCCGCCAGAGAAGGATGAGATAGGTTTTGTTACGGCCAAACATATCAATCAAGAATTGGAAGGGGAAACGCGACCCATAAATTCTATCGTTAACGAGAACGAAGAAGAGCAGGATGAGGATGAGCTAGTCGAAACCTAAAAGGTAAAATCGCCAGGAAATTTTGGCACAAAAAAAGGGAGCATCCCGAAGGACACTCCCATTTTTCTTGTTCACTTCATCTTCTGCAATGCATAGCCAGCCAGCTTCAGCTTCGCGAAAATCTGCAAAGCGATCTTCACTCTGTCGTCGTGATCGATCATGAGTGAAACGCGCTCGGCCAGTCTGATGAATTGCGTTTCAATCACAAGCGCGCTATCTTCTATCTTCTCGGCGGGTTCTTCCTTTGGCGCAGGTTCCTTTTCACCTTTAGAGGTTCCTAGGACAGCCTCACGAACCTTGCGTGGGGCTTTACCCTCATTGAGTAAAGCAACGGCTTTACTTGTCTGCGTCTTATCATCACCCAATAGGATTTTTCTAACTTCGCGCAGGCCATACAAATCCTTCACATTGGCCAGAGCCAAGCCAGTTGATTCCAAAGCCGGCAAAGCTTTGCCGATAGACAGAATATCCTTCGACATTCCGCCCCAAGCCACTGACAACCCGTCAGCATAAAGCTTGGCCTTTTCTTCAGTGCAGGTCTTATAGATTGCACCAGTAAACAAGCAAGCTTGGCGCAAAGCAGATTGGCCAGCTGTGAGTTTTTCAACCGCATAATTAACCAGATCAGCCGTTGGTATATCATTCAGTTTCTTGTCTGCATGAATATACCCGCTTCGAGTCTGCGTTAGCATTGAATCGATCGATCCAACCTCACGCACAATTTCAACCTTAGTGGCTTTAACGGCTACAGCATTTTTCTCTTTTGTTTTCATGTTTCGAGTTTCCATTGTCCAGACTTATCGTTGAACGCTAATTCAACGAATGCGGATTTTCGTGTTATGTTTCCACAGGATTAATTCCAGCCCGAAAAACGGAATGCGAAACATGAAGCGAACAAATCAGACTCTCAAATATCAAATGTCACAGGCGAGAACCTTTCTCGGTGACGAATTAATACTACCAGAAATCCCTTTCGCGTCAACTATTTCGCAAATTATTTCCTGATTTTTTTTAGCGTGAACGATAAAAGAAAAGCGCGTGAGCGTGAGCGTGAGCTGTAGTCAAGCAAGGAATCTCTTTCTTGCGTGAGACTGATGGCGGTGGCGGTGACCCCTATGCAGCCTCTGTAGGATTGGCTGATCGTTGAGCGAAGCACTCAGACAACGAGAGAAACTACCTTTTTGTGTTTATATTTTTGTATGCTGCCTAGTCTAGGTTCCTGTCTGATATTGGTGCTTTGGCTTCTGTGAAGGTTAGGTAGACTCGGTATTGTTTCTGGCTTCTGTCTATGTGGCCTAGGTAGTGGATTCTATCTAGGGATTCCTTGTCTGATTTGGATGCCTTGATGACTTCCTCGATTAGGTCGGCGATTCGGGATTTATGGTTCTGGTTCATTCGTATTGGACTAGTTCTATGCCTAGTTTCTTAGCTGTGAGTAGGGAGGAGGAATCATGGAGGTAGATGTCTTTGTAGAGGACTCTCTTTATTTGGTAGGCGGCTATTGTTTTTAGGCAGTCATTGCAGGGGAGGAGGGTGGAGTAGAGTGTCTTTCCTTCCCCCGGTTTAAGGTATCTGAGGGCGTTTTGTTCTGCGTGGACTACAAGTAATCTTCTTTCGTCTCTGTTCTCCCAGTCTTCTTTTACTCCTTGGGGGAAGCCGTTGTATCCTATACCTCCTATTGTGTTATCCTCTCTTAGGATGGCGGCGCCGACTTTTTGCCATGGGTCTTTGCTTTTGAGGGCGGCGACTTGGGCTAGGCTTATTCCGTATTCGTCCCAGTTCATGTTAGTTTTTTAATTTCCTCGTCCGATAATTCCCACCATTTTGATTCAAGGTATATATCAATATTACTGAATCTTTGTTTTATTACTTTTGCTGGATTCCCTACTGCTATAGAGCATGGAGGTATTTTGCCAGCTACTACTGCTTTTGCTCCTATTACCGCCCCGTCTCCAATTTCAGCCCCGTCTAGTATTGTGGCTCCATACCCTATCCATACATCGTTACCTATCTTTATTCCTCCTTTTGAGTATTCATGCCAAGGTAGTTCCTTGTCCGTGAAGAGAAGGTTCATTGGATATGTTGTCCAGTTCTCATAGAAGTGATTTCCTCCTATTATGAATGTGACTCCTTTTGCTATTGAGCAGAATGATCCTACTTCTATTTTTGAATTTTCGGCTGACTTGTATGCTATAATTTCTGGTCGGCCATAGGTATGTCGCCCGACTATTGTTTTTACTGGATAATCTGAGGATGGGAATATAGCTTCTTTTAGCTTATCGTTCATTGGTTATCGTTAACGATAAATTGCGTTTCTTGCTTTGTTCCTTGCCCAGTTTCCTATGTTGTCGAAGCCGCTTGCTTCGGCGATTTCTCGCAATACATCCCGCGCCTCGTCTCGCTCTAAATTTCTATTCTTGGCAATCTCATTAGAATAAAGACCTTGTAAGGTTTCAAATGCTTTTCTGTTAGAGTCTCGTTCTACGATAAGTTGTTCAATGGTTTTATCTTTATCTTGTGCTACAATTTTTATTATCTCCCTCGCCTCGTCGCGCTCGCGTTCAAGTTTTTCGCATTTCACAGTTAGCGTGGCCGCAAGCCGAGTTGGTGGGTGATCGGCTGTCGCTGCGTTTCTGACAATCGCATCCGTCTCTGGCGTGTCGCTCATTGGTTCGGGCCGTAGTGGTATATGATTATTGTTATAGCGTAGAAGATGATCGCCATGATCAGAACATCAAAAAATATATCTCTCATGTTTCTTTTCTGTGGGTTGGCCGCAGGTTGGGCATAGGTAGGGCTTTTCTGGACTGTTTGCCGTGTAGATGTTGTATATCGTCCCAATCACTATCATCGAGATCAGCATAAACATGACTGGCATCTCCGTCTTCGGGAAGAATTCCTTTAACCTTTCCGATAATATTTGAAGCTGTGTTTTCAAGGGTTTTTAAGGTATCTGATAAATTGGCCTGTAGTGTCAATTCATCGTAGTGTTTCTGGCTTATTTCTACTGTTGACCAGTTGTGGAAGCACTTTAGGCAATGCCTTCTCCTCCATACTGACCCACCATGTTTTCCGTTCTTTCTTGAGTTGTATATTCCTGTTTTTGTTGAGTTGCATTTTGGACACATTATTTAGATTTAAACCAGTTAGGGAAATGCCCGAAGTCTCTTACTTCTGTGACATTCTTATTTGATTGGCAGACATCACACTTTCCGTAATGCCAGCATGATATTTCTTTTTGTTTCTTTCCGTGCTTCTTACCGCACTCTTGGCAAGACCACTTTGGATATTCTACATTTGGCTTCTTAACCATGCGTTCCTTTGTTTGGCTTGGAGCATTAGATTCTCATGGATCAGTTGATCTAGTGTCTTCTCACGCTCTGGTGGTGTATAGGAGGCTTGGTAGTTATTGACCTCTGGGACTGGCGCGATGAGGTCTACATCGTTGATATAGGGTTCTGGCGCGGGTTGGGTGACTGGCTGAGGCTCATTTGTCCCTATGTATGTATTCTGCTCCTGATGCTTCCCGTCTCGCAGATACATCTCCTTGAGGTGCGGCTCGCCACCTTTTGGGTAGGTCAGAGTTCTAGTCTCTGTGTAGGTTTCTTTGCTTATTGTGGAGCAGGCTTGGAGTCCTGCAATTAGTAGTAGTGTTATTAGTTTTTTCATGGTTGTTTCACCTATTGCTATAGGTTCCATCAACAATACTACATATTGTCATAATGTCAAGAGAATATTATGGATAATATTTCTCTAGGGCATATAGACCATTACCTTCGGCATACCACCCTTTTCCTTGGTATACATCTAGGACATCCTCGAAATATTTCTCATACATTGGAGCTACTTTCTCTAGGCTGAAGTTCTCTCCAAACATTCTGCAATCGTATGGCTTGATCTGGTCGATGTTATTGATGGCATCTACGAAGTCTCCCATAGTCCTGCATCTATAACCTGTCTTTCCGTGGATATTATTCTCCGCGAAACTACCCCAGTCTGTCGTTATAGTTGGAGTTCCAGATAGAAGATTCTCGATTTGAACCCCACCGAATGGCTCGACATACATAGAAGCAAGGAAGCTGGCTTTAGCTTTAGACATGAGCTTCTTTCTCGTAGGAACATCGGCGTATCCGACATACTCAACATGGTCTGGTAGCTTGTAACCATCCTCTTTTTGGCCTGCTATCACTAGCTTTTTGCCTGCTATTTGGGTGGCTTGGATAGCAACATCTACACCTTTTCCGCTGTATACACGGCCCAGATACAAGAAGTAATCTTCTTTCTGGTCGCAGTAGTCAAAGTCATCTACATCGAAATAGTTTGGGATTACTACCTCATACCAATCTTGATTGCATTGGCCTACATTCTTGAGTCCGCAGTAGGCATGGTAGATTGCATAGGATTCAAAGATTTTGAACCTAGCCCAATGTCCACCAGCATAACCTATCCCCGGCTCAACACAAATTAGATCGGGATGCGCGTCACAGATTGGTCTGACTCCGCTTCCCCAGAATGGCAGGATGAAATCATTCTTGAGCTTCCTCTTCCCTACTTCCTTGATGGCATTCTTGAAGAAGGTTTGGTAGGCATGGTCGCCAGTATTGAACTTGAAGAATTTGCTTCTCCAGTCATGCGTTCCGTAGCTCTTTTCAAAGTCTTCGTTGGTTAAGACTGTGATATGTTCTGTGCATTGTAGATCGGAATCTTCGTGTCCGTAGTGCAAGACCTCATGGCCGCGCTCGGTCATCATCTTTCCAAATTTGACTACCTTCTGGGTATAGGCGCAGGCGTTATATGTTTTGCTTGAAACTGTGTGCGGCAAGCCGAGTATGTGGAATCTCATTCGCAGGAATATATGGTTTCGCTTAGTTTGAGTTCTGGGAGATTATCGTTAACGATAAAACTAGAATCTATGAATGTGATTCTATTCGTAGGCTGGATGGTTAGCCTGCCATTGTCTAGCTTGATAAAGTAAAACTCTTTATCTTGGTCTGGTGAGTCTGACCACCCATCATCTACATGGGTGACATGGAATAGGTATTCTCCTGTGTGGTATTCGTTCCTTACTTTAGCTTGCATCCGCAGACCTCGCAGGATTGGGCTTTGGACGATGGTGAAGTGGTAGGAGTAGCAGTCCCAAAGTTGAGCTTGCTGAATAGTCCACCCAAAGTTCTCAGTATTAAATCCGATACTATGAGGAGGGAGATTACGATATAAAGCACCACCATCCCGAAGAATGATATTGATTCCCCACGCTCTGCCGGGGATGCTTGTGACTCCGACCCACATTGCTTCAACAAATCCACACGGAGTTTTGTGTGTGAAGTAGGAATCCACCAAGACATATCTGTGCGTAGGTAAAGGCGCGATCTTGGAGAAGATCATTTCATCGACTTACTTCCTTTGCAACGCCACTTGCGGCGTGAAAGGTTGTTTGGAGAATTGGGATCAGACTTCCAATCTCCTTTGATCTTAGCAGAACGGGCGCAGTAGGCATCGCCCTTGGCCGTGCCGGGGCGAATACGATCTCCTCCGTCTTTAGCTTTACCAGCCTGCCCATACTTGACTGTCTTAGTCCTACCAGTCTTTGGGTTCTTGACTACCTTTGCGAATCGCTTTTCCATTACTTCTTCTTAGACATTCCAGCTTGAGATAGAGCGATAGCTACAGCCTGTTTGCGGCTTTTAGCCATAGGAGCCTTTTTTGGGCCTTTAGGGTTGATGCCAGCTTTGAGTTTACCAGCCTTGTATTCTTTCATGACCTTAGCGACTTTGGCCGCTTTTCCTGCTTTAGTGGTTGGTTTTTTCATAGTTTAATACCTTCGATGCCGTCTCTGAGGATTGCGAAGAATGTATCGGACGACATCGTTACCTTCCACGCTTTGTTGTTTTTCTTGTGGGCTACGATCCAACGCTTCCCACGCGAATCTCTTTCTGCTTGTTCGCAGGCTTTGTCAAGGTTAAGGCTCTGGACAAACTTAACTTCTTGATGAAGTTCTTTTAGTTCTTCACAGACAACATCTGGCGAGTCTGGAGAGCCAGAGAATTGTTGTCCTCGACGGGCGGTAAATCCTTGGGCGCGAAGTTCATCTCGCCACAGGCGTTCACCTCTTGCTCCTTTAGCTCTGGAGTTCATTGAATGCATTTCCTATACCTCAGATTATGGGATGTCAATAAAAATATTTAGAACACCTCAATAAACCTACTGACATCACCCTTCATCTCTACAGGGATGGTGTAGTTTCTAGCTCCACGGCGGTTCTTTTTGACGATAATCCTGCTCTTTTCGTTCTTATGCTCAATCTGGACTACCTGATCTGAGTGCATTCCAATGGCTCTTGACTCCCTTAAACGCCCCTCATCATTGACTTGGGAGGCCGTAAATAGCACCGATTTATGCTTTGCAGCAAGGGTTTTTAGCCTTCTAGCAGCCTCAGAGATAGCAGTTTCTCTGTTATCTGAGTCATTCATATTCAGAATCTGGATGTAGTCTACCGCAATTACATCCGCACGATTCTCGCTAGCTGCTCTTGCGATCTCAGACTCGATGGAATCCATGTCATGCATGAAGTCGATCACCTCGATTGGCAGGGAATAGAGTTTAGTGAGTGCTTCTGTAATTGCCGGCAATTCTCTTCCATAGTTTACCTTGTAGTCCTCCATCTCTCTGACTGGAACGCCTGCAATATTGGCGGCGAGTCGGCGGTAAATATCTTCACCAGACATCTCTAGTGAAAAGAATAGACAAGATTTACCTTCTAGCAGATTCGCTACTACAGCTTGGACTAGGAGGATCGATTTACCACCACCAGTCTCAGCGGCGATGGTCATCATCTCACCTTTGTGCATTCCTCCACCCATATTGCGGTCTAGCATGATGAGGCCAGTAGAGTAGCAATCCTTCTTCGCCTTACCTTCCATCTCGTCGATGATCTGGTTGAGCATCTCCTTCTTTGTCCGTTTGGGTTTGGAGTCATCATACTGGATTGCGTTTATCGTTAACGAGAACTCTTCTAGGTTTCCTCGGCCTTGGCGGATGTCCTGCTCGTTGGCTTCCCAGTAGGAGATCATATCGCGGTAGGCTTTAGCTTTCCGTAATTCATATCGGTAATCGGCGGCGATGTCTTGGCAGACCTTCCCTGCAACCATTCTGATACAGGAGAGAATGTCGTAGATTGCAGTATCTCCACCAGCCAGTTCTTTTAGACCAGCATTCTCTAGCTCTGCAATGACCATAAACTCGTCGGCCCTACCCGCTCGGCTGTGGACAGCCTTTATGGCATCAAAAATGATTTTATGGGCTTCTAGGACGAAATACGAGCTATCCCAGTTCTGCTTGGTCAGGATGTCTGGGTCTTGCATCATCAGCGACAAGGCGGCTTGCTCGGACGATGATCGAACAGGAACATCTTTCATTGTGGTTACGACTTTGAAGTTATAGGTTGGTTTCTTTGCGGGTTTCATGTGTTTCAGATTAGGGTTGGTTTCCAGCTTTCTTCGGGATTAATCGTGGGCTTAGTTCGGTTGATCCATGAAGAAAAGAATGGTTGGGTAAACTGGCGTGGTGGGTGGGCGAGTAGCCAGTTCTTCGCTGCGATGACTTGGGCATCGACATCTTTGGTGGGATTTAGTTTCTTGAGTTCAGCGATGAAGGAATCATCGACGAGTTTGGGTTTCCGTTTCTTCGGAACTGAACTTGTAGCGTCAGCTTCCTTTTTGGTTTGGTATCGAATTGCTGGTTTCTCTTTATTATTCTCTGGTATCTCATCTATTAGTCTCTGGTTAATGGGGTCGGTTTTCCAACCCTGTTGGTTTTCAGCAGGGTTGCTTTTCCGTAGGGTTGCTCCAGAGATATGACGAACCCGAATATACCATTTCCCCATTCGTTTGTTTTCGTGATTGTATCGTGGATCGTCCTCGATGAGTTCCAAGTCGATCAATGTCTGCTTGGCTTTGTGAAACCTATCCCTACCGATATTCAGTTTAGTCATGCAATAGTCGGAGACGGCATAGACTGAATTGTTACCCTGCCACTTTGAGACATAGCAGTAAAACGAGTAGAGAGCTAAAGCATCACATGGATTATCAGACTCCAGAATCTTATCTACTGTCGGCTTCGTTAAACCAACCAGATAGTTCTCTGGCGTTCCTTCGCATAGAGTCTCCACATGGGAATACTCATCGATATTGTATGTCATAAAAAAAGGCGACCCCTAGCGGCGGCGAAAAAAGCGGCAACAGACGCGTAGGAATTAACCGCCGCAAAGGGGCCATATATTTTGTTGTTAATTTAATTTTCTCTTACTCGGTTCCTACGCCGAGGTGTGATCTCTCACACATTGACCACCATATCAGATTGTCTAAGTTTGTCAAGAGTTATCGTTACCGATAATCCAAATCAATTTCTTCACGCTCGCACTTCACCCACTCCTCGATTTGGTCTACGAGGTTTGTCCAAGCCAGATCAGACATATGATCATCGGAGCAATCTACAGCGTGGAGTTTGTGATGGAGTTCTAGGTCTTCGTCTTTGATCAATGCGAGTTCAGACCAGAGGATGCGTTTGCCAGAGTAGGTCGCGGCTAGCGCGGTAGAGTTTGGCCTTACTCCCATGATCATATAGCCTCCATCGCCATTGAAGACTTCGTGAGTCGAAAAGATTCCTTGGCCCATCGCTTCGGCGAGAGACATATTTGTTATCAGAACGGACTTTCTGGCAAACTCAA
>Ga0315904_10001118_pt1 | contig 42403 bp, 30 predicted proteins | sample LakEriMetagenome_6_FD_203529 | JGI IMG/M metagenome (GOLD analysis project Ga0315904, IMG submission 203529) | Freshwater fungal communities from buoy surface, Lake Erie, Ohio, United States - Buoy 12 MA120 | ecosystem: Environmental > Aquatic > Freshwater > Lake | place: USA: Lake Erie, Ohio... | reverse complement strand
TGAGGTGCGCGTAGCCGGCGCAGTGGGCACTGATGACCGGGGCGACGATCCCCGCGTCGGCCAGCGCCTGACGCACCTCGGCGGCGGGCCGGAAGACGATCTTGCCGTTGTCGCCGTGCCCGGGGCCATGCAGCAGGTAGTTGGAGATCATCAGCGACCGGGCACCGCAGCCGGTGGCGTATTCGGCGACGGCTTCCAGCGTCTTCAGAGAGCCGACCAGTTGCCCGGTCTCGACCCCGGCGATCAGGCTCACCGGCCGGCCGCAGGCGAGATTCAGCCGGGCGCGGTTGGGGTCGAAGTAGGCGTTGAATTCTTTGAAAAAGAGCGGGTTCATGTATTGGGTCTCGGGGGGAGGAATCTTCCGCATTGTTACCAGAGAGCAGGCCGAACGCAAAGCGGGAAGCCGGTCGATGGGTGCCTCGGGGCCGGTCTGGGGATCGGTGACGGCCACCTCGCACGGGCAAACGCCGAACCGGCCCAAAGGGCCAGCCGTTCCCCCAGCCCGGCCCATCGACCGGGAAAGACCGACAAAGACATGTTTCGGCCCAACGGGCCAACAATTCCTCTCGATGCCCGTGTGGTAGGAGGAACGGTTGGCCCGTTGGGCCGAACGGTGTGTTGGCGGGATACGCTACCAGGGCCTGCGACCCTGGCTGGGGGAATGGCTGGCCCGCTGGGCCGGACGCTGGCCCGTTCGGTCCGGTAAACCACGAACTACACCAACCCTCGGCCGTCCGGCCTCAACTCCCGTGCGGCCCAACGGTGTGTGCAAGGCCACGAGCAAACGATGCGCGGGGGCCCAGGGGCCTGACGGCCGGTCGCACGGGCAAACGCCGAACCGGCCCAAAGGGCCAGCCATTCCCCCAGCCCGGCCCATCGGGCCGGGAAAGACCGACAGAGAGATGTATCGGCCCAACGGGCCAACAATTCCTCTCGATGCCCGCGTGGTTCGAGGAACGGTTGGCCCGTTGGGCCGGACGGTGTGTTGGCGGGATACGCCACCAGGGCCTACGACCCTGGCTGAGGGAATGGCTGGCCCGTTGGGCCGGACGATGGCCCGTTCGGGCCCGGAAAACACGGACCACGCCAACCTCCGGACGTGCGACCCCAACGCCTGGCCGCCCGATCCAAACACCCGTTGGGCCCAACGGCCAGTTGGCATGGGCATCCGTTGACCGGCCCAAAGGGCCAGCCGTTCCCCCAGCCCGGCCCATCGGGCCGGGACAGGCCCCGAACGAAATGTTCCGGCCCAACGGGCCAACAATTCCTCTCGTGGCCCACGCGGTTGGTGGAACGATCGGCCCGTTGGGCCGGATTCGAATTGGTCCGGAGGTGTCGCGGTGTCATTGGGGTGTGTGACGGCGTGTGGTTCCGGTCCGGATGCGTGCGCTGCCCACCGGTACGGGGGTTGTCGGAACGAAGTGCCGGCGGACCGGACACTTCAAGGTTCCTGACCAGAAGACTCGCCTCCGGTCTCGCGCCATGGTTGCGGGTCCGCGAGTGGAATTCCTCACCATCGCCATCCCCAGCGGCTCAACTGCGATCGCACTCGCCAATCCGACAGGGGACTCTCAAAGTACCTCCGTGCTTCGGCCCGCCGGTGCCAACCGACCACCCGATCCTGGGCATCGAAAACCACATCCAGCAGATACGCATCGTCGGACCACGACCGCTGTTTGATTGCTTCCTCTGCGTATAATCCTTCCATCGAAAACATGCCGCTGTTGAATTCCGGATTGCCGTAATGCCCTTCCGGGCCTCCCATCACCGCTTCGACTTCGGCCAGAGTCATCCCGCGACGCAGTTTCTCCTCCATCTGTTTGTGGAACCGGTGGACCGGGAAGGGATTCAGCGGAAAGAACAGCATGTAGGTCCCGACCACACCGGGCAACAGCAGCCACGGCAACGTCCGCCGAATCTTCGGCCATCCTTCGCGATTGGAGATTTGCCCGAACAGACGAACGGTCATCCGGCAGACGAGTGCCGCCAGAGCCACGAGAACCAGCAGTCGCAACATGAGGGCACCTGGGAGACGGGAATGGTACGCGTTGGTCCCGGCCACGATGAGGGGGGCGGATTGGAAGGGAGATCTCCCGGAACAGGGTATCCTCCGGAAGATGGTCGGGGCCAGAGGTTCGCAGGCGTATCAGCACCGTCGCAGGGCCCGCCAAACGACGAGTTTTAAATAGAACAAAAGGATCGCTGGAGCACTTCCAATCAACGTGGTGCCAGAACTCGAACCAAAACATTGGACCGACCGGTCGACTGTGCCAAGCAAACGCCAGTCGCGGTTGACGGCAAATTCAGCCAAGCCGGTGGGCGTGGAAGCGGGTTATCCACGAACTGTTCGCATGGGAGCCACCTCGGCAAACTCAATCTCCCGCTTTTCTCGCAACCACTCCACCAGGGCCGTCGCGGCCGCGGGGGTCGCGACATCGGCCATAAAGATGGCCCGCAGGTCCGCATCGGGGATGTTCCCTGGAAACGCGGGCCGGGGATTGGCTCCCCCATGAGCGACCACTTCGTCCAGCACCCGCTGCCGCCGTGGGGCCGAGCAGCGGTTGATGACTTTGAACTGGATGAGTGGCATGGCAGGCCGAAGCAGCAGAGGGGAGGTTAGAGCGAATTTGAGACCGCTCGCCTAGCTAAGTTTATACCGAGGGGGGGGCTCTGGATACGGGTAATTGAACCAAATGCCCTCTGCTGGTCTCTCATGACTTACTGCAACAGCTTGGCCAAATCCAGCAATCCGCTCCCAAATTCAGGACTATGACCTTTCTTGGGCATGGTCGTCAGACGGCGCGTCCCCGCCAGCAGTTTTTTGCGGGCCTGGCTCCCGGAGAGGTTGGGAGACTTGGCGAACAGCAGTGCCGCGGCGGCAGCCACGTGTGGTGTGGCCATCGAGGTTCCATCCCAAGCCGCGTAGTTGGTCTTGGCACGGGCGGCATTACTCTGGGTGGGCAGTGTCGAGAGGATGGAGGAACCTGGAGCGACGAGTGAGATGTGCGGGCCCGTGTTGGAAAACTCGGCTCGGTGTCCGGCCGCATCGATCGCACCCACCGCCACGATCCCGTCGTAGGCTGCGGGATACTCGACAGGGTTGCCCCGTGTGAACTCGTTCCCCATTGCCGCGACAACCAACTTGCCGCGCTTTTGCAGCGCTTGAAAAACCCGTTTCTCGGTTTCGGACGAAGCGGTTCCAGCGAGGCTGAGGTTCAACACCCGAATCTTGTCGTTGACCAGGCATGCGCCCAGGGCAGCGTTGTACGCCTCGGGATCGACGACCGGCCTTCCCGCCAGCATTTCGTCGCCAAATACCTTGAAGACATGCAGGTGACAGCGGCAGACACCGGCACTCCCTGCGTCATTGTTGGGAAGAGCACCGATGATTCCGGTGACATGGGTACCGTGTCCAAACTGGTCCGATTTCGTAAACTGAAACGTCTCATAGTCGATTGGTACGTTGGCAAAATCGGGATGATTGAGGTCGAGACCCGTGTCGAGGACCGCCACGCCGATCGATTCCGCATTGGGAATCGATGCCTGAAACCAGCGGATGGCGCGCAGTCCCCATTGAGCATTCCATTCCGCGTCGATCGCCGGGGCGGCACTGGGGCGTGCCGCGGTCAGCCAGCGGGCAGGAGCCTGTTCGACGTACTCGAAGCGGTCATCCTGCCTCAGTTTTTTGAGGAGGGTGGGAGTGAGTTTGCGATGGTCGACGTGCAGGAGGCTGATTCCGCGCAGCGAGTCATCGGCCGCTGATGCCTCGCGGGCCGTGGTCGCCAAGGCCATTGGCGCGCGGGAAAGTTGACCGATTCCCTGTTCTGGTTGTTGTGCTACAAAAAGGGATGTGATCGAGTCGGGTTTCAGGCCGGCGTTGTCAAGCAGGTACCGCAGCGACTCGTGCAGGGAGGCGGAAGCCGGCGCCAGGCCGCCACTGGCCAGTACTGTGTGGGGGTTGGCAGCCTGTCCGCGAAGCACTTCCGGGCGTATCTTCAGCAGCAGCTTGCCGGGAATAAATTCCGGAAGCGTCGACTGGGGGAGTTCGCGGTGAGATCGATTTGGGCGGGGATTGTGTCGAGTTGCCATGAACGATTTCGGTGCCGGAGACAACGGCTGTGATTTCCAAGTGGAGGGTCACCCAAGACAACTCGAAGTGTACTGTCGCGATAGGCCGAGGGAAAGATTCACGATTGCGGGCCCGGCGGAGCGACCAGAATCGCTTGCGGACAGGCTTTTGCTCAGCAAGAATTTGATTGTGACATTCCATTCCAGGGCCGGGTAAGGGGAGATTCATGGCGGCCGTCGAGCACGACTTTGAAAAGAGCCTGGTTTGTATTTGGGTTGGTGGCGAGGTCCGAGGAACCGGGTTTGTTGTCGCGCCGGGCAAGGTGCTGACCTGTGCGCATGTGGTGTGCGACAAACAGGGGCAGGGAGAAAACCTCAAATACACCAGGACGAAGAACCCGATTGAAATCGAGTTCTACCTCGAAGTCGCCGAGTGGATTGACCGCAACGAACAAAGACCTAGGCAACCGCGCGGGAAGGGGGAAAAAGCCGGTCCCCCATCCTGCAAAACAGGCAACGAAACGAACCAGCCCCGGCGGGTGAAGGCGCGCATTTCCAAGAGTGGCTGGAGCCCGGTCGACAAACACGATGTGGCGGTTTTGGAATTCACCGATTCGATGCCTACGGAAGTCCAGCCGCTGATGTTCTCGGCCGGAGAACTCAAAAAGGGAACGGACTGCCACACCCGAGGCTTCCCGCTAGTCGGTGACACCACGTCGATCTTCGCCGACGACATTAAGATCACCGCCAAGTCGGGCACCAGCGACGGGAAGGCTGCCCTGCAAATTGAATCCAACAAGATCAAATGTGGCCATAGTGGGGCTCCGCTGTGTGAGGTACACACTGGCCACGTTCTGGGAATGGTCAACGCCATCGCTCCGGTGGATCTCCATGGCAAGCTCCAGAATGTCGCGTTTGCGATTCCGAATTCAACGCTGCGGCGGGTTGTGCGTTGTCTGCAATTTGCCGTTCCAAAAGGGAAAAGGAACCGGGCGGCAGAGAGAGTCAATCAGTCGTATCTCCGGTTATGGGAGATGATGCGCCAATGCCTGACTGGAAGTCAGCGGGTTCGGGAGGCCTTGGCAAACGTTGTGGGAGACAGTCAGTTGTCATCGTCGGCGAATGTGGCCGGGTTGATCGACACCTTGGTTGATCCAGGCACCAATCGATTGGCTGTGATCAGTTGCCTCGAGACTCTCGCCGAAGAATTCCGGACCAAGCAGGACTTGTCAGGCCGCGAGGCGGTCAACGGATTATTCGCGGTGTTCGCCCCGTATTGCATGGACCGCAAGTATGCCGAGGGGATTCTGGCAGGGTTGGGGGTTGATTCGGGCACGCTGCTGTCGCTGCCGTGGGAATCTCTGACACTCTTTGAGTTCGTCATGGCCGCGATGGATGGTCGGGCCGCCCAGTTTGACGCCAATTCGACCGAGGGGGTTCCGAAACCGGCGGCGTTGTTGGAATCCTTACCGGAAGAGGGGTTTTCGATGAATCCCGATTCGGACGAGTCGCCCAATCTGGAGAAGATCCTCGAACATGTGCGGCAATCCATTGGAAAACTCGCCGCCCCCTTCACACGCAGGATTCACCTCGAGGGCAACTCGACGGCCATGCGCCTGCGCGAATTGAATGATGATCTGGAATTGATGCACACCAGCCATCAGACGGCCTTTCTGAATGCGGCCACCGCGAAACGACAGCTTGGACCCCGCGAGATCGAGAAGATCCGGAAGTCACTCAGCTATCTCGCCTTGGTTGATCTGGTGCCATCGCCTTCGAATGCAGACAGGCATGACGCCATCAGAGTGCTGACGAGTCCGATCAGATCGCAAAAGTTGCTTCCCCTTCCCAGACAAGACCCTCTCCAGCCATGACGCTTCCGTTTTTTCCCGATCAAGTCCCACTGGATGAGAATGTGGGAGACAAGGGATCCCAGGCAAATTCTGCCGACCGCGAAGTGCGTGTTCATTGCTTTGACGGCCCCAACGACGATGCCCGCCAGGCCCTGCTTGCGGCCTGGGGAGCCAATCGTCCGTTGCTGGTGCGTGGTGAGCCGGGGGTCGGCAAGACCCAGTTGGCCGAAGCTGCGGCGCGGGCCATGAAGCGCATGTTCCTCACAGTCACCGTGGATTCTCGAACCGAATCGCGGGACCTCCTGTACACCTTCGATGCGGTCCGCCGGTTGGCCGAGGCGCAATTGCAGGGAGCACTGCCTGCGGCGAAAAACAATCAAAATGAATTGGATCAGCGGCGTGCGAAACTCGACGCCGACCGATTCGTCGTGCCAGGTCAACTCTGGTGGGCCTTCGATTGGAAGTCGGCCTGGAAGCAGACGTTGAACGAGCGCGCGTTGGATGAAGTGAAGACCCGCAAGGAATGGGAAGACGCCCAGGGAACGGTGCTCTTGATCGATGAGATCGACAAGGCCGAGGCGGACGTGCCCAATGGGTTGCTGGAGGCGCTCGGTTCGCGGGAATTTCAACCTCCTTGTGGATTGCCAAAGGTGACTCAAAAGGGAGATCCCCCGCTGATCGTCATCACAACGAATGAAGAGCGCACTCTGCCAGAGGCGTTTCTGCGTCGGTGTGTGATCCTCAATCTCAGTCTGCCGGGAGACGAACAAGATCCAAATAACCCCAAACTCAAAAAGTTCCTGTTCGATCGTGGCCGTGCCCACTTCCCAAATGCCGATAAACAGATTCTGAAGTTGGCGGCGACCTGTTTGGTTCGCGATCGGCATGCGGCGTTCAAAGGCGGCTTCACACAGCGTCCCGGACAGGCTGAGTACCTCGATCTCGTGCGGGCCACTCTCGCCACGGCCCCCCTGGATGCCGAGAAACAACGAGCCAATCTCAAGGCCTTCTCGAAATTCATCTTGCGGAAGCAGGTCACGCAGTGAATGTCTCACGGTCGTCGACTTCCGCCGGACGTGGGCCACAGGTCGGGCGGGCCGATCTGTTGCGGTTGTTGGCCACTCAGCCCCCGGCGGCGACCGGTCAAGCCCGCGACAGAACGTTGGCCGAATGGATCCGCCGTCTGGGATTCGAAGACGTTTCAGTACCGAAACGGAAGAAACGCCGAACCGGCAGCGCGAAACAGGTAGTGCGACCGGGGCAGAAACCAGCGCCTGAACCGAAACCAGATCCCACGCACGCCGTCCCCGCCCCCTGGCCGGGCGAGGCCTTGGCGACCGAGTATTGGCGGTCCGTCCTCCACGTGCCTTATCAATTGCCGGCCGCAGGACCACCAGTGGACGAGCCAGGCAGGTTCGGATGGAGTGGGCAGCCAAGAGTCGAGGCGGTCGCGGCCCCCTTGCTGAATTGGAGCCAGATTGCGCCCCGCCTGCGCTCACTGCTCGGTGAATTGGGAGCGACCCGCGAGATTGATGTGGCGCGCGCCGTCGACCGGTTGTCGCAGGGGAACGTGGCCGAGCATCTTCCCTGCCGTCGACGCCGACAATGGGGGGCGACAGTCCAGCTCTGGACTGATACCAGCGAGCGTCTCGTGCCGTATCAGAGTGATTTCAGGATGATTCTTCAGCAGTTGCTGGCCAGGCTGGGGGAGGAGCGAATCGAGTTGTTTTCGGGCCATCGTCCACAGGGTTTTGTCTGGAACTATGCCCCGCGCGGCAAGGACAAAACCGGATATCGAATGGCTGCGGCCGGATCGCATGTGTTGGTGTTGGGCGATCTGGGCTGTCTCGAACAGGGGCGTGACGGGATCGTGGACGATTGGGTTGCGTTCGGCAGATTGCTGCGCGGCCGGGGTTGTCATCCGTTGGCGCTCGTACCGTGTTCGACAGCACGTGTGCCGAAGGAATTGCGGAAGCTGTTTCGCCTCCACACGCTCGCACCTTTGCGGGGCCACCTGGACTCCAGCGGGTCGATGGCCGCAGTGCGTCGCCTGTTACGGTTGATCTCATTTGCCATCCGAGTGGAGCCGGGATTGTTGCGCGAGTGTCGGCGGCTACTGCCGGAACTGGGCGATCCTGCGCTCGAGGCGGCTTTGTGGCAGCAGCCCGAAATGGTGGGGCGAGTCGAGGCCGCTGGAACACTGGGACCGCGAGAGTTGATCGAGCCTTTGATCGAGGAATTCGAACAACTCGAATCGCCCGACTTGCGGCGCAGGGTCCTGGAAACGTTCAAACGGTGGCGGTGGAGAAATGGCAAACGAGGATTAGGGTGTGAGATCTTTTTCGAGGAGCTCAGTCGCTTGTCCGCGGCGACCCGGGAATTGCTTCCGCCAAAAGACAATGCCGACCTGGAGGCGAGCTGGCGCTGGTTTTCGCGCCGCGTGGTGGAGCAATCTCCCGAGACCCGTGAGCCGCTCATGGACTACGCCTATCGCATGCTGCAGCGCGAGTCGGTGCAGTCGCGCATGAATCCGTTGATCAGCGACAGCCTGTCTCGCATCCGCGGGCATTTCGGGGGCAAACAGCCGCCGCTCCCTTCGCGGGGAATGGTTCGCATCATGCTCACCCAGCACGGCCAGGGCTGGGGGGCGCAGTGTGTGTCGGACGAAGACCTCGGCCGGCGGGAGTTGCCGGGGAGTTGGCTGGCGACCCTGCGGGCCCGGAGCGCAACGCTCTTTCTTCGGCCAGGGTCGTTGGAGCCCCCCAAATCGGGCCCCGTCCCCACCCTCGATGCGCCTCCCCCCGAGGCCTGGCAACCGATCGAGATACCCTCCGCTGGTGTGGTCCAACTCTCTCCCTCCTCCGAGGGGCGCCTCGCCGTTCGGACCGACTGCGAAGGGGTCGAACTGGTTCGAGAGCGCAAGTCGGCGGTGGCCCTCGCCTCCGGGCGCGACCGATTCGGCCTGTGGGAGTTGACGGCCATCCCGAACAAGAACGGCCCGCCGGTGCGGGTCCGTTGGCGCTGGATCCCCCCCGGCACCTTCTGGATGGGCTCGCCGGAAAATGAGCCAGGGCGGTGGAAGCACGAAGGTCCCCGGCACCTGGTCACATTGACGAAGGGGTACTGGATCGCCGAGACCCCCTGCACCCAGCAATTGTGGCAGGCCGTCATGGGCGAGAATCCCAGTTGGTTCCAGAATGACCAGCATCCGGTAGAAACGGTGTCGTGGCTGAAGGTGCAGGAGTTCCTAAAGCAGCTTCGGCAGATTGCACCCGACCTGGGCGTCGACCTGCCGACCGAGGCGCAGTGGGAGTATGCCTGCCGGGCCAGTTCCGAAACAGCCCTCTATCCCACCGAAGCGGGTGACGGCACGATTGACATACTGGGGGAAAGAAATGCCCCGTTGTTGGACCCGATTGCGTGGTACGGCGGAAACAGCGCTGCCCCCGCAAATATCATACAAACCTGGAATTCCTCGGGTTGGAAGGAAAAACAACGGCCCCATTCCCAAGCAAGCACGCAGCCGGTGGGATTGAAAATCCCGAATGCGTGGGGGCTCTTCGATATGCTGGGCAACGTGTGGGAGTGGTGCCAGGACGAGTGGGGTGGCTATCGGAGTGAACTCGAGATAGATCCCGTGCGGCTAGGGGATGTTGAAAGTAGCGACGTGTCGCGGGTCTGCCGCGGCGGGAGCTGGTTCAGCCACGCCCGCGGCGTGCGGTGCGCGGTCCGGCTCCACGATCCGGCCGACACCCAGGGCAACCTTCTGGGCTTCCGCCTCGTCCGAGTCCAGAAACCATCGTGAGCTCATTCAGTCCGGGAGCGGAACGGAGCCCGGGGTGGCTTTTGGGCCGCGAGGGACGAAGCAGGGCCCAAAGCCTGCCCCGGGCGCACATGACGTGGCGCGGGGCCGGTGGTGCTGTTGAGTGTGGTGAGGCTGGTGTGAAACGGAGGGGATTGGGTCCGGGACCACGGTGGTTCTGGCGAAAACGAAGTGGCCTCCGGCGTGCTGGTCGCTCCTGGCGGATGCGGGGGCCAAGGCTCGCCGGAGTGCTTTTTTCGCGGGGTGATGGCGATGCAGCCCAGTGAGATTGTGACGCGGGCCCCTGGGCCGATCGCGCATCCGTTGTCGGACGGATTCGCCCCGGCCTGGGCGGCGGCGTGGGGCGATGATGAATTCGGTCCGTTCGCGGACCTGGAGGTGCGCGGGGCCGATCGCCAACGGGTGGTGCAGCGATTTCGGTGGATTCCCCCCGGGTCGTTCTGGATGGGTTCGCCGGGGGATGGGAACGGAGATAAACCGGGCGATGAACCGGGGCGGTATGGGGATGAAGGTCCCCGGCATCGGGTGACGCTGACCCAGGGATATTGGATGGCGGACACCCCGTGTACCCAAGCGCTGTGGCAGGCGGTCATGGGAAAGAACCCCAGCTATTTTCCGAATCCCCAGAATCTCCGGCATCCAGTCGAGAATGTCTCGTGGTTGGATGTGCAAAGTTTTCTGGCCCGGTTGAATGGGGAGGGGCAGGAGTTGTCGTTTGATCTGCCGACGGAGGCGCAGTGGGAATACGCGTGCCGGGCGGATTCCGAGGAGGCGTTGTATCAGACGGCGGAAGGGAAAGGCACAATCAAGATTGTGGGAGAACACAACGCCCCGGCCCTCGACCCGATTGCCTGGTATGGGGGGAACAGTGCCGTGGCTGAGGGGATTACAAATGGTGTGGATGTCTCGACCTGGAAGGAGCGACAGTTCGCCCATCGGCTAGCCAGTACCCAGCCTGTCGGCTTGAAGTTGCCCAATCAATGGGGTTTGTACGACATGCTGGGGAATGTGTGGGAATGGTGCCTTGACCGCTGGGCGGGTTACAAGGCCGAGGCCGTGGTCGATCCGAATGGGTGTGGCCAGCGTGACGGCGACGACGTGTTGCGGGTCTACCGCGGCGGGAGCTGGGGCGTCCACGCCCGCTTCGTGCGGTGCGCGGTCCGGAGCCGCGTTCCGGCCGACGGCCAGGGCGACGCCCTGGGCTTCCGCCTCGTCCGAGTCCAGGAACCATCGTGAGCTCAAGTTCAGCGCGGCCACCCGGGGCTGGACGCTGGGCGCGAGCGAGGGACGAGCCGAGCCCACGCTCCAGACCCAGGGGTGAGCCGGCCGTGGAACAGGCTGGTCGGCCTGTTTGTTCCTGGAGTGAGGGGCAACCGTTCGAATCACGAGCCGTTTGCGCCCAACAGAACCAGCGCCACGGGAGCGCGGACCGTTGTATCCGCTCCGCTGGGCATTCGTCGGGAAACCCACGCACCAATGGGCGGAAAACAAACCTGGATCGGGCAGGCCCCACACCAACCCCCGGCCGGCCCAACGGTTTGTGAAGGGCCACGGGCAAACGAGGGGCAAGGCCCCAGGACCAGAAGGCCACCTCGCACGCGCAACCAGTGGACGGCCCAAAGCGGCCCACACCGTTGACCGGCCCAAAGGGCCAGCCGTTCTCCCAGCCCGGCCCATCGGGCCGGGAAAGATCGACAACGAACGGTGCCGGCCCAACGGGCCAACAATTCCTCTCATGGCCCGTGCGGTTGGAGGAACGGTTGGCCCGTTGGGCCGGACGGTGTGTTGGCGGGAGCTACCAGGGCCTGCGACCCTGGCTGGGGGAATGGCTGGCCCTTTGGGCCGTACGACGGCCCGTTCGGGCCGGGAAAACAGGGACCACGCCAAACCCCGGCGGTCCGGCCCCAACTTTATGCCCACCCGGCCCAACGGTTTGTGACGGACTCTGGGCAAGCGATACCGGCGGTCCCGGGGCCGGAAGGCCACCTCGGATGCGAAGCGGGTGGACGGGCGAACCGGCCCAAAGGGCCAGCCGTTCCCCCAGCCCGGCCCATCGGGCCGGGAAAGGTCGACAACGAGATGTACCGGCCCAACGGGCCAACAATTCCTCTCGTTTCGTCTCCCCCGTGTTCGACGGGTCATTTGGCATTCGGGCGTGAACAATCCCCGAGGCACGCGCGACATGGTCTCCAGCTTGACCCGGCCGGAGCCTGTTTTCGGATTATTGGTTTGTCATCAAAGATCGACCGAACCTTGGATGACCAAACCATTCCGGGAGTAGGTTCCCATGCCGCAATCTTTGTCGCGTGTCTGGTTGCATCTTGTCTTCAGCACGAAGGAGCGCCGTGCGTACCTGCAACGGGACGATTTTCGGGAAGAGATGTTTCAGATGCTCGGCCACCACGTCAATCAGGCAGGCTGTGTTGCCCTGCGTGCGGGGGGTTGGCATGACCACGTCCATATCGTGTGCGGTCTGTCGCGCACAGTCACGATCTCACAGCTCGTGGAACACGTGAAAGTCGAAACGTCGAAATGGGCCAAAGCGTCGGCTCACGGTGTCTCGACGTTTTCGTGGCAAGCGGGGTACGGCGTGTTCTCGATCAGTCAATCGAATCTGGAAACAGTCGTCGAATATTTGAAAAACCAGGCCGAACACCATCGCACGAGAACGTTCCAGGAAGAATTCCGTGAATTGTGCCGCCGTCATGAGATCGAGATTGACGAACGATATGTTTGGGATTGAATGGTTGGGCCGGATGACGACCCAACCGGCCCAAAGGGCCAACAATGCGTCTCATGGCCCGCGCGGTTGGAGGAACGGTTGGCCCGTTGGGCCGGACGGTGTGTTGGCGGGATGCGCTACCAGGGCCTACGACCCTGGCTGGGGGAATGGCTGGCCCTTTGGGCCGGACGACGGCCCGTTCGGGCCCGGAAAACCATGAAGCACGCCGCCCCCGGTGGCCCGGCCCAGACTCCCGTGCGGCCCAACGGTTTGTGACGCGCCACGGGCATCCGTTGACCGGCCCAAAGGGCCAGCCGTTCCCCCAGCCCGGCCCATCGGGCCGGGAAAGACCGACAAAGACATGTGCCGGCCCAACGGGCCAACAATTCCTCTCATGGCCCGCACGGTTGGGGGAACGGTTGGCCCGTTGGGCCGGACGCTGGCCCGTTCGGTCCGGTAAACCACGAACTACACCAACCCTCGGCCGTCCGGCCTCAACGCCTGGCCGCCCGATCCAAACACCCGTTGGGCCCAACGGTTTGTGAGGGGCCACTGGCAAACGCTGCGGCGGGCCCCGGGGCCTGACGGCCAGTTGGCATGGGCATCCGTTGACCGGCCCAAAGGGCCAGCCGTTCCCCCAGCCCGGCCCATCGGGCCGGGAAAGACCGACAAAGACATGTGCCGGCCCAACGGGCCAACAATTCCTCTCATGGCCCGCGCGGTTGGAGGAACGGTTGGCCCGTTGGGCCGGACGGTGTGTTGGCGGGATACGCCCCCAGGGCCTACGACCCTGGCTGGGAGAATGGCTGGCCCGTTGGGCCGGAGGATGGCCCATTGGGCCGGAGGATGGCCCGTTCGGGCCGGGAAAGACTTGGCGGCAGATCGATGCCGTGACGAGGTGGGTCCGTTTGACACGGTCCTTTTCCAACACCCACTCAGCCCACTACTCCAACCCGAACCGCTTCATCCGGCTGAAGAATGTACTCCGGGGGACACCCAGCAGGCGGGCCGCCTCGGCTTTGTTGCCTCCTGCCCGGGCCAGGGCCTGCAGCAGGTCGTCTTTGCCGGGCTCCTGGATGGATTGTGAGGCCAGGGCCTCGCGCGGGGGGCGGCCCCGGCGGCGGGAGGGGGACAGCCCCGGCCCTGCCAGACCGGGCCGCGGGGGGGAATCGGGGTCATTCCGTCCCACCAGCGGCACGCCCGAGCTGACCGCCGCGGGAAGGTCGGCCACGGTCAGCGCGTCTCCCTCCACCAGCACCACCGCCCGCTCAATGGCGTTTTCGAGTTCCCGGATGTTGCCGGGCCAGGGATAACGCCGCAGCGCCTCCATCGCCCCTTCATCCAGATGGGTGACCCGTTTGCCGGAGCGCTCGGCGGCCCGTGACAGAAAATGCAGGGCCAGCTCGATGATGTCGTCTCCCCGCTCGCGCAGGGGGGGGAGCGAGATGCTGATCACATTGAGCCGGTAGTAGAGATCCTCGCGGAATTTCCCCTCGGCGATCAGCCGCTCGAGATTCTGGTGCGTGGCGGCGATCAGCCGCACATCGACCGGGATGGTCTGGCTCCCTCCCACCGGTTCGAATTCGCGCTGCTGCAGCACCCGCAGCAGCTTGACCTGGGTGTCGGCCGAGATGTCGCCAATCTCGTCGAGAAACAGCGTGCCGCCGTTGGCCATCTCGAAGCGTCCGACCTTGTCGCGGTGGGCGCCGGTGAAGGCCCCTTTGACGTGGCCGAACAATTCGCTTTCGAGCAGTCCGGGGGCCAGGGCTCCGCAATGCACGCTGACCAACGGACCATTGCGGCGGGGGCTGTTGTCGTGCAGGGCGAGGGCCAGCAGTTCTTTGCCGGTGCCGCTCTCGCCGCGCACCAGCACCGAAGACTGGCTTTGTGAGACCTTGCGGACCGTCTCGAGCACTTCGCGGATGGCCGGGCTGCTTCCTTTGATCATCTCGCGGCGGAAGGGAGCGGGATCGGCTGCCAGCCCCGCGGGGGAGGCGGCCGTGCGGCGGGAGGTGATCTCCGACTGCAGCATGGCAATCAGCCGCTGCTGCTCATTCAGGCGGGCGGTCTTGTGCTGGAGTTCTTCGCTCATCCGGGCGACCACCTGCTGCACCCGGGCCCCCTGCAGCGCCACCCGCACCACCTGGCCGAGCGAGCCAAGCAGCAGCAGATCGTCGGCGGTGAACCGGGTTCCATTGCGCTTCGGTCCCAGCATCAGGGCGCCATCGAGCCGCCCTTCTGATTCCAGGGCGTGGACCAGTTCAACATCCAGTTCCCGCAGCACACGCAGGCTACGGGTCCGTTCGGAGGGGGGCCCCGACTCTCCCCGGCCGCCCCCCGTTTCCGTTTCGGTCTCCAGAATTTCCAGCAGTTCCTGGTCACTGGCGAACCGCAGCGGAGCCCGCTCGAGGTTCATGGTGGCAATCAGCGGGAAAGCGCCATCTTCCCCTTCCCGCAGATAGAGTGCCGCCCGCTCGACCCCCAGCAGGTCCTGGCAGGCCCCCAGCAGACGCTGCGCCATGGTTTCGGGGTTCCCCAGTCCGGCGGCCCCGTTGACCAGCGGCACCATGGCCTGGTCGAGGGGAAACCGGCTGCGGTTGAAGCTGCGGTCGATGACCTGCTGCAACCGGTCTTTGGCGAATGTCAGAATGCCCAGGGCGGCGATCACCAGGGCCAGCAGCATGGGAGCCTGGCTGGGAAAATGCTGATACTGCCAGAGCGCCAGCAGGCAACTGCCGAGTTTTCCGAGGGAACTGACGGTCGAGAGGGCCGCGCTCAGGGAGTAATAGGTGATGCCCCGATCGACGACCTCGTCGAGCAGGGTCAGCTTGTGGCGGAGGATTCCCACGGCATAGGCCACCATGAACAGCAGGCTGGCGACGAACATGGGGACCGTGGCCGAGCCGAGCGCGAATGACTCTTTGTCGAAACGGGCCAGATACAGCGTGTAGCCGACGGGAATGGTCGAGGCGAGGGCCGCCCCAAGGATCCAGCGGACCTGCTGCAGCTTGAGGCTGTTGCGCTGGGAGAAGAAGCTGTCGGCCAGGGCGACCAGAGTGAGGGCGAATTCGATGGCGGCGAGAACCAGAGACCAGTGGACCCCCTGCATGACCCACTGCAGCTTGGTGCGCACTTCATCCGGTTTGGCCCCCGAACGCTGGGCCAGGTTGCTCCACAGGATCAGCCCCAGCAGTCCGGCGGTGGCGACTGCCGGCAGAGCGTAGAGGGCCAGAACACTCTGCCATGGGCGCTGGACCAGCCAGGGTTTTGGGTCGGGATAGAGGCAAAAGAAATGCAGCGACACGACGGGGACCAGCATCGCGGCGAGCGCGAAGGGAATGGTCAGCCACAAGCTGCCCGAAATGGTCCACCAGTGAAATCCTCCCATGAATCCGACCATGGTCACGAGACACATGGCGAAGAAGACCTGCTCGGCCCGGTCAAACGGGCGTGCCCAGAGTGCGAGGCCCCCGACGGCCAGAATGCCGAATTGCAGCAGGAACCAGGCGAGGGTCAGCGAGAGTTCGAGCAGGGGGAGCGGCTCGAGGGGCATCCAGACCTGGAACTGCCGCTGGCCGCGCTCCAGCCGCATGCGAATGAACCGGTCGCCGGTCCCCGCTTGTTCCACGAGGGGGGGCAAGCGTTCGAACTCGGTGACGAGGCGGGTTTCGAGCACCGCCCGATTGGACTCCTGAATCAAGCCCCCCGGGGGCAATTCAAAGGAACGCAATTCCGCGACCACGCCGGTGAAATCCAGAAAGGACTGCACCGAATACTCACCCACTTCCAGCAACCGGTCGCCCGCCGCCGGCCTGAGGCCCGCCTGTTCAATCAGAATGGGTTGCCCAACCAGCCGTCGCAGAACCACTCCTTCCAGCGGCTCGGAGTTGCCGGTCAAAGGGGTTTCGGACAGCAGCACGCGGATTCCGGGGTCGGGCGTGGTGGAAACAAACCACAACACCGCCAGCGAATAGCAAACGGCCAACGAACCCGCCAGAACCAGTCCGAGGCGAATCCAGTGGATGGATCGAGACGCCGCCATCGATCACCATTCCCAAGAGGACCGGGTTGCAAACTGCCGGAAATGAGTATGGTAGAGGCAGCGCCGAAATTCAATTCAGCGCCCAAATCCCCCAACTTTCAATTGGAATCAGCGCCGAAATTCATTCTTTCGGCGCTCAGGCGTGTTTTTGAGGCGGGAATAAAAAGGTTGCAAGTTGTTATTTGGAAATGGTTTAAATGGTTTTTTGTGGTGCCATTCCAAAACAAAATGATGTTTTCGGCACGGTTCCTGCTAATCTCTTGCTCCGGAATGTGAGCCGGGCCGGTTCAGATGGGAATTGGTCGGCGGCACATTCTTATGAAAGCGTTGGCGAACAGCAGATGTTTGCCTTTGAACTCTCCCAGCCAGACCCTCAGGAAGAGGATCCTGGTGGAATTGACAGTGGTCTTCTGAGTTGGCGTTGTGGTTCGACCCACTCCACGACTCAGCCGGAAGACTGTGAGCTGTTGGTTCTCCAGGTTCCGGTCCCTGAGGGTCTTTTTACGCGCCGCAGGAGTGGACTGGAGTTTACTTCTGCGGTGCCGAAGGTGGGGCGGAGAGCGGGCTGGTGGCAGTCGGTCGAGGGGGTTGCGGTGGCGTCACGGTGGACTTGTGGATGGATTTGCAACGGGGGAGGCTCCGCCAACATTGAGGGTGGCTCACGGAGTTCCCAGGGCACGGAGGCCCCACCCACCCCCCACGGCATCCCGGGCCCGGTGTCTGCACTGCGGACGCTCTCTTCGAGCGGTGCTGCGTCTGCTGTCGTCATCCCGGGCGTTGGTTCGGCCGGGATGGAACGGGCTGTCAGGTTTCCCGGTAGCTGGAGCTTGAACGGGGAGTCTCCCAGAGTCGGACTTCCTGGATGGGCAAACCCATCTGCCGGCCTTGCTCGTAGATCAGCCGGGCGATGTTCTCGGCGGTGGGATTCGACTGCATCACGAAGACGGGCTGCCCATGGTGCTGCAACACGGGGAGCAGCGGATCGTCAACCGACAGCAGCATCTTGTGATCCAGCGACTCGTCGACCCAGGTTCGCAGCAGCCGTTTGATGTCTCCGAAGTCAATCAACATTCCCCTTGAGTCGAGGTGCTCACCCCCCAGCAGGATTTCGAGACGGCCGTTGTGGCCATGCAGGTTTCGGCATTTCCCTTCGTAATTCAGAAGCCTGTGTCCATAGCAAAAGTCCAACTCCTGCATTAAGTAGAACATGTTTTCCTGAGGTCGGTGCGAAGAGTGGTCGGTCGGTGCGTCGTGGTTTGGTGGTGATTTGTACGTCAATGAGTCTAGTCTGGGTCGGTTGGTCGCGGCCAGCGAGCTACCGGTGAGTCGTCGCAAGGGTGAGTCGTCGCAAGAAGGAGCTGGAGTGATGCCTGTCCCCGGAAGTCCTGGAGTCCCTCCCTCGACGGTGAAGCGCCGTCGCCGGTGGTTGTTGAATCGTGCGGCGACCGGCAGCACGGAGTCGTCCCCGATCAGCGAGCCTGCCCTGTCTTGTCCCCTGCTGGCCGCCATTCATCGTCTGCTGCAGGATGCGGCCCCCATCACCTGGGTCTTCACCGGAGACAGCATCACGCACGGGGCGCTGTATACCGAGGCGCAGCGGAGCTATCCCGAGCACTTTTCGGAACGGGTCCGCTGGGAACTGCGGCGGTTCCAGGATGTGGTGATCAATACCGGCGTCTGCAACGAACGGGCCGAAGGGCTGCTGGCGGCGCTCGATGCCCGCATTCTCCGCTTCCGGCCGGAAGTGGCGTTCATCCTGATTGGCATGAACGACTGCATCGCCGGGGTGCGGGGGCGCGAATCTTTCCGCAAGAGCCTGACCAGCATCGTCGAGCGACTGCGCGAACACCAGGTGCTGCCCGTCCTGCAGACCCCCAACCTGATCTACACGCCGAACGCCTCGTCACGCACCGATCTGCCGGCCTACATTCAGATCATTCGGGAAGTGGCCGTGCAAATGGAGACGGCACTGATCGATCACTGGAATGACTGGTGCCAGGCCCGGCCCGAAGTGGGTGCCATCCTGCCGTGGCTGCAGGACGAGAGCATTCACCCCAATGGAATCGGGCACCGGGTGATGACGCACAGCATCTGCCGGGCCCTGGGGGTCTTCGACCCGCACAGCCTTACCTGTTCGCTCGCGACGTCTTGACCGCATCGCGCTCCCCGGTCGGGGCTGCGGGGGGGGCGTCGGAAGGGTGAGCCTGAGCGGGTGTGGTCATCCCGGGTGTGGTCATCCCGGGCGTGCCCGTGTCCGAAACGACGGGATCATCGCGATAACTCGGCCCTTCCCACAGGTTAAGCCGGCTGCAGCCCAGCCCGGGCAGCAGCGCGAGCCCGGCCAGGCCGCTCAGGCACAGGGGGCCAATCCAGCTCCGGAGCCTTCGGGCAGAGCACATCGCAAACTCCTCGGACGAGATCGGTGGCAGACCCCCTCCCGGCGGTTGGACCTCAGGTCGACCGACCAGAGGCCCTGGCGGACAGGGGCATTTCGACTGCGGGTTGTAATTGAAAATCGCGAACTGCGGCCAGATGAGTTGGTGCTCTGACAGACCCCGGCAGCCGGTCCATTTGGCAATTGCGGGGGGTTGGGGAACGCCAGCGGCCTGTGAATCGGCCGAGGGGGGGCCCGCCCGTCCTCCAAGGGTCGGCGGCCGGCGGCTGCAGGCGGTGCCTGTGGGGTTGAATTTCCCGACGACACCCTGAAGGATGGCCAGACCCTCTGGTTTGTCTCTTCGGAAGTGTGGACATGTCGGCCTCGCACGCGCTGCTGAAATCTCTGGTGACCCAGGTCTCCAATGCCGCCCTGGGAACCCTGGACGGAGAATCTCCCTTCGTCTCGATGACGCCGTTCGCCGTGGCTGCGGACGGGCGGTCGCTCTTCGTGCATGTCAGCCGGCTCGCCGCCCACACCCGCCACATGCTCGCGCATCCCGCAGTCAGCCTGCTGGTGATGGAGCCCGAAGCGCCGGGCAAGATGCCGCAGGGACTGGCCCGGGTGACCATTCAGGGCCGCGCCTGGACCCTCTCGCCGCAGGATCCGGCCTATACGGGGGGCAAAGACCGCTACCTGGCGAAGTTTCCGTCGGCAGCCGAGCTGTTCCAGTTCCCGGATTTCGATCTGGTGCAGATTGAGGTGTTGTCGGCCCGCTTGGTGGGGGGGTTCGCGCAAGCCAGCTCGCTGTCGGCCGAGACGTTCGCGCGGGCTGTCGCCGGTTGAACGGCGCTTCCTCCGGCCCGTCCAGAATCACCCGCCGGCAGCCCCGCGCAGTCGGCACTGAGGGCATCGGGTCGACCAGACTGGATGGCTCTCGGGGGGTTTGTCACGCCGGTGGCGGCTCGCGTAAAATAGGAGAATGACGACTTTGACCGACCGCCAGATCCGCCAGCGAGATGAACTGGTGTCTCGAATCGCCCAATGGGGGCGGGTGGGCGTGGCGTTTTCTGGGGGGGTGGACAGTGCCGTGGTGGCGCGGGCCGCACAGGAAGCGTGTGGTGACCGGGCGGTCGCCCTGACCGCGGTCAGTCCCAGCCTGGCGTCGGGGGAGTGGGAAGAGACGCAGCGGCAGGCGCGCGAGATTGGTATTCGCCATCAGCGGGTCGACACCACCGAGTTCGCCGATCCCAACTACCTGCGGAACGCTCCCAATCGCTGTTATTACTGCAAGTCGGAGTTGTACACCCGACTCGAGGCCCTGGCTCCCCAGTTGGGGATTGATGTGTTGCTGAATGGGGCCAATCTCGATGACCAGGGAGACTGGCGGCCGGGAATGCAGGCCGCCCGGGAACATGCGGTCCGCAGTCCGCTGGTGGAAGTGGGAATGACCAAGGCCGATGTGCGGGCCCTGGCGCAGCACTGGGGTTTGTCGGCGTGGGACAAGCCGGCCACTCCCTGCCTCTCCAGCCGCATTGCCTATGGACTCGAAGTCACCCCCGAGCGGGTCTCGCGGGTCGATCAGGCCGAGCGGTTTCTGCGGGACTTGCTGCAGCAGCGGGAATTGCGGGTGCGGCATGAGCCGAATGACCTGGCCCGGCTGGAGCTGCCGCTCGATTGTCTTGCCCGCCTGCTCGATCCCGGCGTGCGGCAGCAGGTGAGCACGACCCTGCATGCCCTGGGGTTCCGGTTCGTCACCCTCGATCTCGACGGGTTTCGCTCGGGGAGCATGAACGCCGGTTTGCCGCTGGTGGAATTGCACGCCGTCCAAACTCCAGATCGCGCGACTTGAACCTTCCTCGGGCATCTTGGCCCCCCGTGGACAGACCGGTATCCTCGACAGGTGCCCGCCGGGAGCGAACACTCCCGGCGAGTCTCTCCCGTGTGGGGGCGGAGAGACCAATCAATCTCCTGGCTGTTTCTCGAGAGCGACCGATGTCTGATCGAACACTGCGTCTGTGCCTGGTGTCGCTGGTGGCCGCCGTCTCGACCGGCGTGGTGCAAGGGGCCGAGGCAGTGCTCAAGGTGGGGGCGGCCCAGGTCGAAATCACCCCCGCGATGGGCTTTCCCATGGCGGGGTATTATCACGAGCGTCTCGCCACGGGGAAAAAAGATCCCTTGTGGGCCAAGGCGGTGGTCTGGGAACAGGGCGAGGTGAAGGCGGCGTTCGTGGGGTGCGATCTGACGGGGATTTCATTCGATCTCACCAGCGAGGTGCGGCAGCGGGTGGCGGCGCAGACCGGCATTCCCCCCCAGGCGATCATTCTCTCGGGAACACATTCGCACACCGCGCCCGATTACGGACGCGATCTGTACCGCCTGCTCGGTTCGCAGGGAACGCCGGCGGGAGGGGAGACTCCCTATTCCGCCCGGCTGATTGAGGGGGTGACCCGGGCGATTGTCCAGGCTCAAAAGAACCTGGTGCCGGCGAGTGTCTCCATCGCCACCGCGCGGCAACAGGTGCCGGTCTCGTTCAACCGGCGGTTTGTCATGAAAGATGGCTCGGTCAAGACGTGGCAGAGCCTGGCGACTCCGGGGGTGGTGCGGGCGGCGGGGCCGATTGATCCCGAGTTGGGCCTGGCGGTGATCCGCGACGCGGCGGCCCAGAAGCCGATCGCCGTCTGCACCAATTTCGCCCTGCACCTCGACACCGTCGGGGGGCTGGAGTGGAGTGCCGACTATCCGTACTTCATCGAACAGGCGCTGCGTCGCGAGCTGGGGCCCGATGTGATCTCGGTGTTTGGTCTGGGGTGCTGCGGCGACATCAATCACTCGAATCCCGCCAGCAAAGACCGCAACAAGACCGACTTCATCGGGAACTCGCTGGGAGCCACCGCGGTGGCCGCTCTGCCGCTGGTGCAGCGCATCGAATCTCCCCGACTGCGGGTGGTGTCCGAGGTGGTGCGGCTGCCCCTCAAGCAGCCGAGCGTGGCCGAGGTCCGGCAATCGCGCGACCTGCTCAAGGCGATCCAGGGGGGGCAGAAGGCGGAATTCCTGGAGCAGGTGGCCGCCTACCGCATGATCATGCTCGATCTCTACCTGAACCGGGAACCGCAGGGACCGCCGCAGGAATTGATCAGCACGGGTCTCTCGCGCCGCCTGGCGGGCATTGGGCCCGAGTTGCCGGTCGAGGTGCATGCCCTGTGTCTGGGCGAGGATCTGGCGTTTGTGTTTCTGCCCGGCGAGGTGTTTGTCGAACTGGGGCTGGCGATCAAGCAGGGGTCTCCCTTCCGTCAGACCCACGTGGTCGAACTCTCGAACTTCGTCGAGACCTTCTACATTCCGAATCGTGGGGCCTACGCCCAGGGGAGCTACGAGGTGACCAACACCGCCTTGCAGCCCGGCGGCGGAGAGCTGCTGGTGGAGGCGGCGCTGCGGCTGTTGCGGCAGGCCGCTCAGCCCCCGGCCCCCACCACTCCCTGAGTCCATTCGGGGGATCGGGCCCGTGTGGGGCCGACCGAACCCCAGCCTTCTTCATTGAATCTTCCATGCAGGTTGCCATCACTGCCGTCGGCCCCGACAACCGGGGCCTGGCCGACCCCATCGTCCATCACGTGGCGGGGGCGGGGGCCAACATCCACGAAATCCAGATGTACGATCACGACAGCGAGCGGCTGTTCGCGATGTACCTGCGGTGCGAATGGCCGGGCGACCAGACGTCGCTGGCCGAACTGCGGGCCCGGATGCTGGCCATCGGGGCCGAGAAGCAGCTGTCGATTCGCACGTGGTCGCGCGACGAACACCAGCGTCCCTGCCGACTGGCGATCTGTACCACCTATCGTCCCGAGCCGGCGCTGGCGGTCTTGCGGGCGATCCGCGACCGGCGGTTGAACGCCACGGCGGCGGTGATGCTGGGGAACCGCGACGCCTGCCGCGGCGTAGCCGAGCAGTTCGACATTCCCTGGCATTGCGTGGGGGGGCCGCGGGGCGAGCCCGACGACGCCCGCATGGTCGAGCTGTTTGACGAGTATGATGTCGACTACATCCTGCTCGCGCGGTACATGCGCATTTTGCCCGCGGGCACCTGCTGGCGGTTCGCCGGCCGGATCATCAATCTGCATCACGGCCTGCTCCCCCCCTTCCCCGGCTTTCGTCCGTATGAAGATGCCTATCAGCACCGCATGCTGACGTATGGAGCGACGGTGCACTTCATCGTTCCCGAACTGGATGCCGGGAATCAGATCATTCACCAGAGCACGTTCACTGTGTTTCCAGGGACGACTCTCGAACAGATCAAGCGGTTGGGTGAGACCGATCACGAGCCGAGCTGTCTGGTCGAGGGGGTCCGGCGGGTGGTCGAGCGGGAGGTGGAACTGCACTTTCATCGAGTGGTCCGGCGGACATGAGCAGACCGTCTCCCCTCCACGGCACTGCGGGGAACGCGAATTGCAACTGGCAGTCGCGGCTGGCGGTACGTTGCCGACTTCCCGGGCTGGTCGGGTGTCTGGTGGCAGGTCTCGCCTGGGGGGGCTTCGTGGGGGCCAACTCGGCCCAGGCGCAGAGCATCCTGCCCATTCCGACGACTGCCCCCGCCGCTCCGGCCGACAACGGCGCCGATCTGGGCGAAGTGGCCGCCCCGACCGAAGACAACCCCGAGGCCACGGCGGCCGAGACCACGGGAACGATCGAGATTTCTCCGCAGGTGACGGACGATGAGGTTCGGGACCGGCTGCGCAAGCTGTTGCCCCAGTATCCGGGAGTTCGCACGATCGAGGTGGAGGTCGACGAGGGGGTGGTGACCCTGCGCGGGCATGTCGAGAATGACAACATCCGTGACCGGCTGCGCGATTTTGTGCGGCGGGTCCAGGGGGTCAACCTGGTGCTGAACAAGACGAAGACCGATCAGCAGGTGCTCTCGGCCACCGAGCTGGCCACGCGTCGTCTCCAGGCATTGGGACGGATGATCGCCCAAAAGTGGCTGGTGGTGTTGGGAGGGTTGGGGATCATTGTCTTCTCGCTGTTGCTGACCCGCATTTTCTGGCGCATTTCGGATCGGGTGGTGACCTTCCTCACCGACAACATGCTGTTGCGGTCGGTGTTGGCCTCGGTGATTGGCGGGTCGATTGTGTTGACCGGCATTCTGACGGGGCTGTGGGTGATGGGGGTGGCCGACACGGTGTTGCCCGGGCTGGGGCTGGCCGGGGTCGTGGCCCTGGCGGTGAGCTTCGCCTTCCGCGACATCGCCGAGAATTTCGTTGCGTCGATCATGTTGGGGACCCGTCGGCCGTTTCGCGTGGGAGACTTCGTGGAGGTCGACGGGAAGGCGGGGGTGGTGAAGGCGCTGAATACCCGTTCGACGCAACTGGTGACGCTGGATGGGCATCTCATCCGGATCCCGAATGCGACCGTCTTCAAGTCGACCATCATCAATCGCACCGCCTCGAAGGCGGTGCGGGGGCTGTTTGACGTGCTGTTGCCGTACGACAGCTCGATCTCGCAGGCGCAGACGGCGCTGGCCGAGGCGGTGGCCGGGCATGAGGCGGTTCTCGACGATCCTCCTCCCCGGGCGCTGGTCGAGGCGCTCGAGCCGGGGGGAGTGCGGCTGCGGGTTGCGTTTTGGTATCCGCCGCGGGATGTGGATGGGGCCCGCCTGCAGAGCGACGCCCGCTTTCTGGCCAAGGTGGCGCTGCAGAAGCTGGGGATCCAGCCAGCCCAGTCGAGTTTGCAGCTCAGTTGGACGCTGCCCCCCCCGGGGCAGTCCGTTCCCGGCAGTCCCGTTTCCCCAGGGACTTCACCGGTGGCCGGCAGCCCGACGGAAGCCGCGGCGGTGGCGCGTCAGAACCTGGCCGAAGACTCGCGCGCGGCTGCGGAAACCGCCAATGAGCCTCTGGAGGGGGGGACCGACGAACTGCAGCACGCGCTCGACGTGGCGGCCGAGACTTCGGGTGACGAAGGGCGGAACCTGTTGCAGGGCCCGGCTGGACCGTGAGGTGGCAGCACGCCGGGACTTCCCGCCACGATTGAAGTGCCCGGCGTTTCGACTTCGAACGCATGGGGACATTGGAACCCGACCAGGGTAGCCGCAGGGGGCCTCCTCGATGATCCAGCCCCCGGATGGCGGAAGGGTGACCTGACGGCGGGCCGTGGCGGGAAGCGTGGCTTCTGCCTTACCTCTGCCCGGAAGCCGCGAGGCCTGCCGTGAGCAGTTGCCGGTTCAGATCCCAGTCTGCTGGCTGGGGACGGCGGGAGGAGAACCAGGGGGCTCCTGCCTGGAGCCAGTCGGCGCGGTAAGCCCGGAATGACCGCGGTGTGCCGCAGGCGGCGGCGTCACAATCGAAACCAAACTCGTATCCGCAGCAGTCACATCCCTCAAACGAAGCTGCCCCAAACCGTGCGATGTACGGCGGCTCTCCCAGGTCACCCCACGGGGGCCGGGGCAGGTTCTCGTACGGTGGTGCGGTCAGACCGGGATAACCGCAACAGGGGCAGTGGAATGGCGGCGACATATGAGGTTCTTTGGGTCGGCATTCAGGGAACCACTCCCACCCGGATCCGGGCGGGATCGCCGGCGAGCTGGAATGCGCTGCCGATTTGCTCCAGGGGCAACCAGTCGGTGACGAGGTCGGCGAGAGGCCAACGCCCCACCGCCCCAGCCAGGAACATCACGGCCTGTTGCAGATGTCGCGGGGAGTAGTTGTGGATTCCCCGCAGTGTCAATTGTCGGCGAACGATCTGCTCCGGAACGATTCCGGCCGGCGGTCCGGGAAAAACCGCCCCGACAAGCACTGCAGTCCCCCCGATCCTCAGCAGGGGCAAGGCCTGCTCCAGCGCCGCCGTACTGCCCGACAACTCGAGCACCACGTCGAGCCCGGGGGGGGCCTCGTTGGATTGCAGCCGTGAAGCCAATTGGCCAGACGACTCGCAGCCGATGGCACCAAACTGGATCACACGCGTGCGACGCCGAGCCGCCGGTTCGACACAGTAAACCCGGCTGGCCCCCCGATCGCGGGCCATGGCACAGGCGGTCAATCCCAGCAGGCCGGCCCCGAAGATGCCCACGTCGGCACCGCGCAGGTCACCGGCGGCTTCGCACGCCGCCGCAATCGTGGCCGTGGCACAGCTGGCAGGTGCCACCATGGCCAGGGGAATTTCTGGAGGCAGCCTCAGAATCGTGGATCCCGGCGCCAGCAGGCAATGACTGGCCAGACCGCCATTCAGGCTGCGTTCATCGCGCAACGGTTCGTGTCCATACTTCACCCCCCGCAGGCATTTTTGCGGCAAACCGCGACGGCAGTAAAAGCAGTCGCCGCAGTGGGCGACGATCGCCCAGGTCACCCGATCTCCCGGGTTGAGGCTCTGTCCCTGCAGATCCTCGCGGGGGCTCCCCGGACCCTGGTCGAGGATCTCTCCGACAATTTCATGCCCCAGGATGGTCGGCACCGGCACTTGTCGGCGTCCCTCGAAACTGTGCAGGTCACTGCCGCAGAGGGTGCATCCCAGCACGCGCACCAGGGTTTCACCCGCCGCGGGAACCGGCAGCGGCAGCTCGCGCAAGACCAGTTGGCCGTGGTGCCCCTCGAACAGTGCGATCCGGGCCTGGTTCTTCATACCGCCGTGAATCTTTTGGAGGTCGAGGATTCGCGCGATCTCTGGCGAGAGAAGAATCGCGCCGCCTGCAGGAGGCTCACCGCGGAGGCCGCGACCGTGATCCAGCCGGCCCAGCGCAGTGTGCCGACCACATCGGGAGAGGTGGCCCCGGCATTTTTCAGCAGCATGCAGATGACGTAGCCAAAGTAACCCGCCGAGTCGGCCACGTACATGAGGAAGCCAACGTTTCCCCGTTCCTGGGTCAGGCCCAGCAGGCGTTCGAAGAGAGAGGTGTGGAAAACCAGATAGGGCAGGTACAGGCCGATTCCCAGCAGCACCATGAAGGGGAAGGGCCCGAACCATCCGGCCTGCTGGCCCAGCAGGGCACAGGCCAAAAGGCCCGCTCCCGCACCGCAGATCACGAGGGCGGCCAGCAGGGCCCGGCGATTGTCGGCAATCAGCACAGCCGCTCCGCTGACCACCAGCGTGACCAGCCCGACCCAGATCTCGGACCAGGCGAACGATGCCGGTAGTGCCTCTTCCCCCAGCGACAGAAAGATTTCGCGCGCAAAATCACTCCGCAGGCTGCGGACAATCGTGATCAGCAGGTAGAGCAGCACCAGCGGAGCGAGTGCGGTGCCGTACCGCGATAAAAAGAGCCGGCGGTCTGCGCGGGTCATGGGAACCCGCTCCGAACGCGCGGCCACATCCTGCCGCGAGGGGGGCGGGACCCGGCTGAGGGCCAGCACCCCCAGCAGCACCACCGGCACGAAGGGCAAGCCGGCGAGGCAGGGCATCCACTCTTCCGGCACCCCCTCTCGCAACAACCAGGCCCCCACCGCGCGAGTGGCCCCATCCGCCACGATGAAGCTTGCGCACAGGCCGGCGGTCAGCGCCTCGGTCGCCCGCCGTCCCTCGAGGTAGCCGAGCACTTGGCCAAACACCATCCCCAGCGGCAGCCCATTCAGAAAAAGACAGAGTGGCTTCCAGGGAAGCGGCACCAGCGCAAACAGCAGCAGCGCACCCTCCGCAATTCCAATCAGCATCAGGATGTTGCGGGGCCTTCGGGAAGGTTCCGTTTCGGCAATCAGGCGGATCCCCACAATCTTCGAGACCAGATATCCCAGCACCTGGGCCGTCACCAGCACGGTCTTCAGCTGGTAACCCCACAGCAGTTGGGTGCTGTAGCCAGCCGCCGTGAACGGCTTGCGGAACGCATACATACTGAAATAGGTCGCAAACGCGGCGACAGCCGCCACCAGCAACACGGCCCAGCCCCCGTCCGATTCGGGGTGTGCCGGGGACTTCGTCACAGCGGCGTCGGCGGTGGTCGCCGGCATGTGGTGGCTTCCTACAGGTGGTCTGCCTTGGGTGCTAAACTTTCCCAAGCCGTTCAGCCGACCGCAACCCCATCCCCGGGAATTCGCCGTGCCAGAGTCTGTCTCGCAGGCGCATCATCCGCACACCTGTGAAATCCTGGAGTTGTTCCGACTGCGGGGCGACTCGCAGTACGGCAGTGAGCCGGTCTCGCAGTGCGAGCACGCCTTGCAGGCTGCCTGGTTCGCCGAGCAGCAGGGGGCTGAGCCATTCCTCGTGGCGGCCGCCCTGCTGCATGATGTGGGCCACCTGCTGCATGACCTGCCCGATGATGCCCCCGAACGGGGAATTGACGATCATCACGAAACCCTGGCGGCCCGCTGGCTGCAACGGCGGTTTCCCGCGGAGGTCTGCGCCCCCGTCCAGTTGCACGTCGCGGCCAAGCGCTATCTGTGTGCTGTGGAACCAGAGTATCGCAACCAGCTCAGCCCCGCCTCGATTCTCAGTCTCCGGCTCCAGGGAGGGCCGATGACTGAACAGGAACGGATCGTCTTCGAGCAACAACCGGGGTCGGCTGCGGCTGTCCGCCTGCGGCGGTGGGATGATGCCGCCAAGATCACCGGGCTGCAGACCCCTCCGCTGGAGCATTTTGCCCGGCAACTGGATGCCTGCCTCGCACCAACCCCGCCAGCGCGGCAAAACACGGGAGGGAATGCCTGATGCCACGGCATGTCGGAATTGTGGGGGCGGGGATCGTCGGTCTGGCGCACGCTTGGTCGGCGGCCCAACGTGGACATCGGGTGACTGTATTTGAGCGGTCACCTCGGGCCAGTGGCGCCTCGATCCGCAACTTTGGAATGATCTGGCCAGTCGGTCAGACTCCCGGGGAGCGTCACCAGACCGCTCTGCGCTCCCGCGACCGTTGGCTGCAATTGCGCGATCAGGCGGGATTGTCGGTCGAACCCTGTGGTTCGATCCACCTGGCGCATCGCCAAGAGGAATGGAGGGTCCTGCAGGAATTTGCCGCGGTGGCTCCAGGGCTCGGTTTCGACTGCCGACTGCTGACCCCGTCCGAAGTTCAACAGCGCACTCCCGCCGCACAGCCGCACGGGCTGCTGGGGGGATTGTGGAGCCCCACCGAACTCTGTGTCGATCCCCCCGCGGCCATCCGGACACTGCCCGGGTGGCTGGCCGCAAAGTACGGGGTCGAATTCGAGTGGAAGACCGCCATCGTCGAGGCACACACCGGGGGTCTCAAGCGGGCCGATGGCCGTTGGTGGCGGGGTGATCAGGCGGTCATCTGCGCGGGAGCCGATCTGGAGACTCTGTTTCCCGAGATCCTGCTGCGCAGCGGTCTGCGGCGTTGCAAGCTGCAGATGCTCAAGACCGTCCCCCAGGCGGCTGGTTGGCGACTGGGGCCTCATCTTGCCGGGGGCCTGACACTGCGACACTACCCCACGTTCGAGGTCTGCGCGGGCCTGCCCGCCCTGCGCGAGCGGATCGCTGCGGAAACTCCGGAGCTGGACGAGTTTGGGATCCACGTGATGGCCTCCCAGAGTTCGACAGGCGAGGTGATTCTCGGAGACTCGCATGAGTACGACGATGCGATGGAACCGTTCGACCAGCCCTCCATCGATGAGCTGATCCTGCGGGAATTGCGGCGGATCATTCAACTGCCCGATTGGAAAATCGCCGCCCGTTGGCATGGAGTCTATGCCAAACATTCCACCCGACCGATCATTGCCGAGGAGCCCCACCCCGGCGTGTTCATCCGGGTGGGGATTGGGGGCACGGGCATGACACTGTCGCTGGGGATGGCCGAGCAGGATTGGCAGAAATGGGCGTGACACTGACGGGGAGTCCGATTCAAGCCGTGCTGTTCGACTGGGCGGGAACCACGGTCGACCATGGCAGCCTGGCCCCGGTGCGGGCCTTCAGCGAAGCGTTCCGCACGCTGGGGGTGCCGATCACCGATGCCGAGGCCCGGGGGCCGATGGGTCGGGCCAAGCGCGACCACATCGCGCAGATTCTGGCCGTTCCCCGCGTCACAGAAGCGTGGCGGCGGACGCATGGCAGGGAGCCCGCCGAGACCGATGTCGACGCGCTCTACCAGCGGTTTCTCCCGCTGCAAAAAGAGGTGCTCTCCCGCCATTGCGATGTGATTGCCGGAGTTCCCGAGATCGTGGCTTGGCTGCGTCAGCAGGGAGTGCGGATCGGGTCTTCAACCGGCTACACCGCCGAACTGATGCAGGTGGTCCTCCCCCTCGCGAAGGCGGGCGGATATGACCCCGAGGTGATGGTTTGTACCGACGATGTTCCTGCCGGACGCCCGGCACCATGGTTGAACTTCCTCGCGGCACAACGCCTGGGGGTCTATCCCCTGTCGCAGGTGGTGGTGGTCGACGATACGGCGGTGGGGATCGCGGCGGGACGGAACGCGGGGGCCATCACCGTTGGAGTCGCCCGTACGGGGAATGCCCTCGGTTTGACGGCGGCTGAAGTGCAGTTGCTTCCGGCGGCTGAATTGCAGCGCCGGTTGCAGGAGATTCACGCCGACTTTCTCGAGGCGGGTGCTCACTATGTGATTGACAGTGTCGGAGAATTGCGGCAACTGCTGGATTGAGAGGAGGTTGCGCTTCTGACCGCCAGTCGCCCCCCGTTCCAGAATGGGAGGCGACTGCCCGATTTCGGTGTCAGGGGCCGACAGACAGCGCTCTCAGTTGGTGCAAAACAGGACATTTTCTTGGCCAGGTGACAAAGCCACACATTTTTTCAGGGATTTCGTCAGAGATTTATCCTGTTTGCCGCTCTGGACTTACAACATCTGTCGAAGCGTGAATCGCGAAAAATTTCCAGAATCCAAGACAATTTGCGAACCTTTTCGCGTTATCTTTGTCAGAGAGTGGTGCAAATTGTGTTGGCGGGAGATGTGACTCCGGCCGAAGGAATTCCCAGGGTTTCTGGGTTCATCCCCTGTGTCGGGGGGTGATGTTTCATTGTGACTGCGTCCCGTACGCAGGAGGTCCAGACATGTCGAAGCACAGCCTGAACACGAATCCGGTGTTCCTGAATGCCAAGTCCCCGATTGGGTTCATTGGCTTCATGGCTGACTGCGTGCATGGCCTCGACTTCTCGGTACGAGAGACAAGTCAGGGAATGGCGCGCGTCAGAAGGAACGCTCCGGACCAGGCGTGGGGTTATCCACGCTTTGGTCAGGAACGAAGTCTCCGACAGGGGATACAACGGCTCCAGGCAGGCCAGTTATTGCCGGTCTTGTGGGCCCGACTCGTGCTGTGCGGATCGTCCGCCAGCTGAACCTTCACTGCGTGTTGCCTGTTTGAAGAAGCCGGTGGCTCTCCTGGGGATCCATTTTCCTCGGATGAGTGGCTTCCCACCCTGGAATCGGTTCCGTGGCTGCCTGCGGCATGCCCCACGGCCCAATCCCAGGTTGTCCCGTCCCGCGATTTTCCGGATCGCGGCACCGCCGGCGGCTTTCCAGGCCCTGTTCATTCCTTGGTCTTCCAGCCAGAGCTCACTGGCTGTGGGACATTCCCCAATCTCACCCGGCCCGGGGCACGACGCCCCTGGGTTCTCCGGTGGATGGAAGGTACGGTCATGATGGATTTCGAGACCCTCGAGCTCGTGCGACTGGCCCGCACCGGTGACCAGGGTGCGTTCGGTGAGTTGGTGTTGAAGTACCAGTCGATGGTCTTCGCCACGGCGTTTCGCCGGCTCCGCAACCGGACCACGGCGGCCGAGGTGACCCAGGACGTCTTCATCCAGATGCTGCGCAAGCTGCCCCAGTTGCGGGACGATGCCCTGCTCGAGCCCTGGCTGCGCAAGATCGCGGTCCGGTTGTCGATCAACCGGGCGGTCCGGCAGCCGCGTGAGCGGCTGGGTGAGGAGATCGCCCTCGATTCGGCGATGGCCCAGAGTGCGCCTCCGCTCGACCGGATGATGGCCCGCGAGAATGCCGACCAGCTCCGCGAGGGGCTGGAGCGGCTGCGGGCTCTCGACCGCGAGACGCTGATCGCCTTCTACTTCGAGGGGCGGTCCCTTCAGGAGATGAGCGACCAGTTCGCCAGCCCCATCGGGACGATCAAGCGGCGGCTGCATACCGCCCGCATCCGGCTGCGGGAAACGCTGTCGGAATTGCAGCTGGTCGGCTGAGGGCGAAGCGGTCGGTCCGGCGCGGCTTGTCCGCGGCGTCGGGCCGGCGGTCTGCCCGTCTCTGTCAAATCGATCCCCGTCGTGCGGGTTGGTCGCACGGCGGGGATTTTTTGTGCCGCCCTGAAGAATCCGCAGGTCTGCAGCCGGGATTCGCTGGGTACCGGACGGGGTGCAGACCCCGCGATCAATCCGGGGGTTTCAAGGCCGGTCGGATGAGGCGGGCCGGGTTCGTTCGCGGCGCATCATCTCCACCACCGGCGGCTGCCGCTCGACGACGGGCGTCCTCGGCAGCGGGGAAACCCCCAGGTCCTGGCAGAGAAGTTCCGTCGACAGGCGCGACGATTCAAAAATGACCGGCAATCCACTTCCGGGATGGGTCCCTCCCCCCACGAGGTAGACCCCTTCGAGGTCTTCGTAGCGATTGCGGGGGCGCAGCGAGAGCATCTGCAGCAGGTTGTGCTCGAGATTGAAGACCGCCCCGCGAAAGATCCCCTGGCCGTCGCGCCAGTCGTTGGGGGTCAGCATCCGCTCGACGCGGATCCGCCGCTCGATATCCCGGATGCCAATCTTCTCCAGTTGCCGCAGCACGAGCTGGCGGAACCGGGGAGCCTCGGTCGTCCAGTCCACATGGGGCGAATCGTGCGGAACGGGCACCAGCACATACAGCGTGCTCATGCCCGGGGGGGCCAGCGTGGGATCGGTCACGCAGGCGTTCTGGACGTAGATCGACGGATCGTCGGTCAGCACCTTGCGGACGGCGATGTCCGACAGATTCCGCTCGTAGTCACGGGCGATGTAGATGGTGTGATGCAGCACCTCGTCGTGCAGACCCTCGATCCCCAGGTAGAGCATGAAGGTCGAGCACGAGTAGCCCGCCCGCTGGATGCGGCGGTCGCTCCACGATTTCCGCAGCTGGTTGGGAACCAGATGCTGCATGGTGTGGGCGAAGTCGGAATTCACCACGAGGGCGTCGCAGGGGTAATGCCCCTGGGCCGTCCGTACCGCGGTCGCCCGGCGTCCCTCGAACTCAATCCCGGTGACTGGTTCCTGCAGGTGGATGTCCACCCCCATTTCCGCGGCGATCGAGGCCAGTTTTTCCATCACCGCCGCACAGCCCCCCAGCGGGTGAAACACGCCGTGTTCATACTCCATGAACGACAGAATCGTGTACAGGCTGGGGCAGCGCCAGGGAGACATCCCCAGGTACTTGGCCTGGAAGGAAAAGGCGATCGCCAGGCGGGGATCGACGAACTTCGATTGCAGCTCGCTGGCGATGGTGTGCCAGGGCCGGATATAGGGGAGCGCTCCCAGCGCCTCGCGCGAGAACAGGTCGGCGTGGCTGAGGAAGGGACGTTCGAGAACGGGCCGAAACGCGGCGAACTTCGCCCGGTTGTCGTCCAGGAACTGGCGGAACCGCCCCACATCGGGGGGGGACAGTTGGGCGATCTGGCGATCCATCTCGGCTACGTCGGCCGTGCAGTCGAGCCGACCCCCGGCACCAAACTCCAGCCGATACTGCGGATCAACGCGGACCATGGGAATCTCGGCCCGCAGGTCGCGCCCCAGGGCGGCGAAGATCTCCCCCAACACCCGGGGATACATGAAGAAGGTGGGCCCGGTGTCGAAACGAAACCCATCGACCTCGATGGCGGCGGTCCGCCCCCCCACGCGGCTGGCCCGTTCGAACAGCCGGACTTTGAGACCCGCACCGGCCAACAGCACGGCCGAGGCCAGCCCCCCGGGTCCCGCCCCCATGACCACCACTTCACGCGTCTGCGCCATTCCCTGCAGCTCCCGAGCCAAGAACCTCGCGGTCCGGGAAACGGGCACAACTCCCGTGTGCTCCTCCGGATCGCAAAGTCACCGCCGGCCCCCAGGCATCCGTGCGGCACACGGCAACAGCGTTGTGAGGCAAGGGACCGGTCGGGTGTGATGGTAACGCCTGCGACCGGTTTCGTCAGCCGGAGTGCGTTCCGGAAAGGTCCGGCGGGCTCGCCCACCGCGCAGCCCACGACCCCGTGCGCAGACCAACGCCCCGGTGCGGTGAGACACCAGGGCGTTGGCGAAGTGACAGCACATTGCAGCAGAGGTCCGCCGCACCGGATCGAGGGCGGGTCACCCGTTAGGCGGCTGGAACCTCGGACGGCCGCGTGGTGAAGCGGAACTCTCCCTCGTGGGCGTCGACGACGATGGTCGAGCCCTCGGGGAACTCGTCCGAGAGAATCGCATTGGCGAGGGTGTTCTGCAGCCGCTGCTGGATGGTCCGCTTGAGGGGGCGGGCCCCGTAGACGGGATCGTAACCCTCCTGTGTCAGCAAATCCTTGGCGGCCGGGGTCACCTCGAGGTCGAACTTGTTCTCCTGCAGTTGTCGTTTCAGCCGCAAGAGCTGCAGGTCGACAATCTGGTGCAGTTCTTCCTGGCCCAGCGGATGGAAGACGATGGTCTCGTCGATCCGGTTGAGGAACTCGGGCAGGAAGTGCTGCCGCAGCGCCTCGGTCACCCGGTTGTGGATCTCCTTCTCGTTCTTCTTCCCGGCGAGGTCCATAATCGCCTGGCTGCCGATGTTCGAGGTCATCACCACGATGGTGTTCGTGAAGTTGACCGTCCGGCCGTGGCTGTCGGTCAGCCGGCCGTCATCGAGCAGTTGCAGCAGGATGTTGAACACATCGCGGTGCGCCTTTTCGATTTCGTCGAGCAGCAGCACACAGTACGGCTGCCGGCGGACCGCCTCGGTCAGGCGGCCCCCCTCTTCGTAACCGACGTAGCCCGGGGGAGCCCCCACGAGCCGCGACACGGTGTGCCGTTCCATGAACTCGCTCATGTCGATCCGCACGAGGGCCTTTTCGTCGTCGAAGAGGAACTCGGCGAGCGCCTTGCACAGCTCGGTCTTCCCGACCCCGGTCGGGCCCAGGAAGATGAATGAGCCGATGGGGCGGTTGCGGTCCTGCAGACCCGAGCGGGCCCGGCGGACGGCGTTCGAGACCGCCTTCACCGCCTCGTTCTGGTTGATCATCCGCTGGTGGATGGCGTCTTCCATCTTCAGCAGTTTCTCCCGTTCTCCCTGCAGCATGCGGGCGACGGGGATGTTGGTCCAGGTGCTGACCACCTTGGCGATGTCTTCGGCGGTCACCTCCTCCTTCAGCATTCGCTGGCCGTCCTGGCTGACGGTGGCGGCCCGCTGCTCGGCGTCGGCCAGGCGTTTCTCGGCCTCGCGCAGGTCCTTCTCGGCCGAGAACGCCCGCATGTAGTCGTCGTTCGAGTTGGTGCGCTGGGCCGTCTTGAAGGCCTGGTCGTAAGCCATCCGCAGGCTGTCGATCTTCTCCTTCAGCGGGGTCAGTCCCGAGAGGGCCTCCTTCTCGGCCTGCCAGCGGGCCTTGAGCCGGTTGACCTCTTCTTCGCGGTTGGCGATCTCGCGGCGCAGCTTCTGCAGCCGGTCGCGGGCGTCGGCCCCCGATTCCTGCGCCAGGGCCGTCGCCTCGATCTGCATGCGGGTCAGTTGCCGGGTCGCCTCATCGATCTCGGCGGGCATCGAGTCGATTTCCATCCGCAGCCGGCTCGCCGACTCGTCGACCAGGTCGATCGCCTTGTCGGGCAGGAACCGGTCGCTGATGTAGCGATCAGACAGGGTGGCCGCGGCAATCAGCGAGTCGTCGGTGATCTTCACCCCGTGGTGCGATTCGTACCGGTCCTTCAGCCCCCGCAAAATCGAGATCGTGTCTTCGACCGTGGGCTGCTGCACGACCACCGGCTGGAACCGCCGCTCGAGAGCGGGGTCTTTCTCGATGTGCTTGCGGTACTCGTCGAGGGTGGTGGCCCCCACGCAGTGGAGTTCTCCCCGGGCCAGCGCGGGCTTGAGCAGGTTCGACGCGTCGACCGCCCCTTCGGCCCCCCCGGCTCCCACCACCGTGTGCAGCTCGTCGATGAACAGGATGATCCGTCCCTCGGCCTCGCCCACCTCCCGCAGCACCGCCTTGAGGCGGTCTTCGAATTCGCCGCGGTACTTGGTCCCGGCGATCAGCGCCCCCATATCGAGGGCCATTACGGTCTTGTCCTTGAGGTTCTGGGGAACGTCCCCGAGCACAATGCGATGCGCGAGACCTTCGACGATGGCGGTCTTCCCGACCCCCGCCTCGCCGATGAGCACCGGATTGTTCTTCCGCCGCCGGGAGAGAATCTGGATGACCCGCCGGATCTCGGTATCGCGGCCAATGACCGGATCGATTTTTCCCTGCCGGGCCGCCTCGACCAGATCGCGGCCATACTTCGCCAGGGCCTGGTATTTCTCTTCGGGGTTCTGGTCGGTCACCTGCTGTCCTCCGCGGACTGATTTGAGCGCCTTCAGGACGTCGGCTTCATTGACCGCGTGCATCTTGAGGATGCGGCCGACCGCGTCGTCGAGCTGGGTCATCGCCAGCAGCAGGTGCTCGGTCGAGACGAACTGGTCCTTCATGCCGGTGGCCAGGGCCTGGGCGGAATCCAGCAGCTTGGCTGTGGATTGCGACAGACCCACCTCGCCGCTGCCGCCACTGAGCTTGGGCAGACGGTCGATCTCTCCCGACACAATCGAATCGAGCTGCGCCAGGTTGGTGCCGATTTTCTGCAGCAGCGGCCGCACCACTCCCTGGTCTTCCTGCAGCAGGGCGGCCAGCAGGTGCAGCGGCTGCAGTTGCTGGTTCCCCTTGTCGGCCGCCAGGTCGCGGGCATGCTGCAGCGCTTCCTGGGCTTTGACGGTGAACTTGTCGATGCGGAAAGCCATGGATGGTCTCCTCGTGGAATGGTGGATGGGGCGGCGCGCAGCAGGGGCTGGGAAACCCCGCCTGGGAAGGACCAGCCGACCGCGCCGTGGGGCGGCTGGAGGGACGAGAGGCGGGGAACCCGGCTGGGTTGGCACCACGCCTTCTCGGAGTGCTGGATTCAGCGACGCGAAAACAGAGACTCTGCCGATACGAAACGCCCCGGAGGTCTGGGCCTCCGGGGGAACAAAAGAGACATTGATGAAACGATGGTTGCAGTAGAAGCCTCACCGGGAAGGCGCCGGTTCCGGGACCGGCCCTGAGAGGGGACCGGTCCCGGGATCACGGTTCGAAACTCAGTCCTTCTTTTCGAACTCGGCGTCGATCACATCCTCCTGAGAAGCCGACTTGCCTCCGTCGCCCCCGCCGGGACCTCCCTGCGACTGCACGTGCTGGGCCAGGGCCTGGGCGGCCTGCATCAGCTCCTGCACCGCCTGGTCGATCGCCGCCGGATCCTCCCCTTCGGACTTCGACTTCACCTTCTCGATCGCCGCCTCAATCGCGGACTTCGACGAGCCGTCGATCTTGTCGGCATGTTCCTTGAGCAGTTTCTCGGTGTCGTAGATGCGGCGGTGCGCTTCGTTGCGGGCTTCGGCCAGCTTGCGCTTCCGGGCGTCTTCGTCGGCATGCGAGTCGGCATCCCGCTTCATCCGCTCGATCTCATCCTTGCTGAGCCCGCCCGACTGCTCGATGCGGACCTTCTGCTCCTTCCCGCTCCCCATTTCCTTGGCACTGACATTCAGGATGCCGTTGACGTCCAGGCTGAAGGCCACCTGGATCTGGGGCCCACCGCGCGGTGCCGGCGGAATGCCTTCGAGATTGAACTGGCCCAGCAGACGGTTGTCGTTGGCCATCTTCCGTTCGCCCTGGAAGACCTTCACCGTCACGGCGGTCTGGTTGTCGGCCGCCGTGCTGAAGATCTCCTTCTTCTCGGTCGGAATGGTGGTGTTCCGTTCGACCAGCACCGTCATCACGCCCCCCTCGGTTTCGATGCCGAGCGACAGCGGGGTGACGTCCAGCAGCACCACATCCTTCACATCGCCGGCGATGATGGCTCCCTGCACGGCCGCCCCCACCGCCACGACTTCGTCGGGATTCACCCCCTTGTGCGGTTCCTTGTCGAAGATCTTGCGGACCAGTTCCTGGACCTTCGGCACCCGGGTCGAACCACCCACCAGCACCACCTCGTCGATTTGCGCGGGGGAGAGCTTGGCGTCCTTCAGGGCCTTCACCACCGGCTCGCGGCAGCGCTCGATCAGGTGATCGACCAGCCGCTCGAACTCGGCGCGGGTGATGGTCATCTGCAGATGCTTGGCCCCGGTGGCGTCCGCCGTGATGAACGGCAGGTTGATGTCGGTCGACTGCGAGCTGGAGAGTTCCTTCTTCCCCTTCTCGGCCGCCTCACGGAGCCGCTGCAGGGCCATTGGGTCCTTCCGGAGATCGATCCCGTTCTCCTTCTGGAACTTCTCGGCGATGAAGTTGATCAGGGTCTCATCGAAGTCGTCGCCACCCAGATGGGTGTCGCCGTTGGTTGAGAGCACTTCCACCACCTCGTCCCCCACCTCGAGCACCGAGACGTCGAACGTCCCGCCCCCCAGGTCGAACACGACGATCTTCTCGTCCTTCTTCTTCTGCAGACCGTAGGCCAGGGCGGCCGCGGTCGGCTCATTGATGATGCGGTCCACCTCGAGGCCGGCGATCTGACCGGCATCCTTGGTGGCCTGCCGCTGGGCATCGTTGAAGTAGGCCGGCACGGTGACCACCGCCCGGTTCACCTTGTGGCCGAGGTAGCTTTCGGCCGCCTCTTTCAGCTTGCGCAGCACCTGGGCCGAGATCTCGGCGGGGGTGAAGGTCTTGTCTCCCGCCTTGACCTTCACGTACTCGTTGGCCCCTCCCACGACCTCGTAGGGAACCATCTTTTCTTCACTGGCCACCTCGTTGTGGCGACGGCCCATGAACCGCTTGATCGAGTAGACGGTGCGGCGGGGATTGGTCACCGCCTGCCGTTTGGCGGGATCTCCCACCAGAATGTCTCCCTTGTCAGTGAAAGCCACCACGCTGGGGGTCAGCCGGTTCCCCTCGAGGTTGGCGATCACCTTCGACTCTCCCCCCTCCATGATGGCCACGACTGAGTTGGTGGTCCCCAGGTCGATGCCGATGATGGTCTCTCCACGCGCAGCCATGGTTTCCCCTCCGGTTGAAGTCAGACGAATGTCTGGAACTGTTTGAAAAGTCGAGAATGGTCCGGACAGGTGCCAGTCGGCCCCGAATGACGGCCAACCGCAGTGGTCTGGACCCGAGTGATTGTGTCTTGTTCAGACGCAACACTCTCTGAGCAAGCGGCGTGCCGAATCCACTGAGGCATTCCGGCGATAATCTGTAAACATTGATTCATAAACGAGTTATGTGCTCTTGGGATAGGGGGCGACAAACCGGGACAGGGTTGGCTGCGAGGTGGGGTTGCCAAACTGGCAGGTGGCTTTGAGGAACGTCAAAATCAACGGGCTGCCAAAATGTCAGGAAGGGTTGGATCCGGGGAGGCGGTCGTCGGAAGTGCGTCGGGAATCTGTCGGCCGGTGGTCTTGGCGGGGGCGGACCGTCGCGCCTGGTTCAACCGACATTTTCGGTAGTTTCGACAATGAAACCGGGGTGGGAGCCGATCGAAGAGGGTGGCTGCTTGACACCTATTCAGGGCCGGACTACAAGCAATTTTCGCGATTGACATCACTACCGCGACGAGTTCTCCGCCCCGCATCAGGGTCATCGAGCCCAATGGCCAAGAAAGTTGTCAAATCCACCCGGTCTGGAAAGCCGGCGGCTGCCAAGCCGTCTGGTGCCGGGAACTCCACACCCCGGAAAGTCAACAGCGCGGCCCTGCAGGCGGAACTCCAACGTCTCGATAAAGAGTTGGTGCGATTGGCCAATCGGCGGGCCGCTCTGACGGTCAAACTGCTGCAGTCTGAGGCACAACCCGAAAAGGCGCACTTCGAGACTCTGTTTTCCGACCAGCTCAATGCCCTGATCACCTCCGGCAATCCCGGACCGCTCGATCCCCCCACCCTGCGTGGCATGTTTCGGGAATTGATCAGCGGTTCCCGCCGTCTGGTCAACACCGTTCGGGTGGTCTATCTGGGGCCGCCGTACAGCTTCACCCATCTCGCGGCGATTGAGCAATTTGGTTCCGCGGCCACGTTGATTCCCGTCGGCAGCATTTCGGCGGTGTTTGAAGAGGTCAACCGGAACCACGCCGACTACGGCATCGCCCCCATCGAAAACAGCACCGACGGCCGGATTGTCGACACGCTCGACATGTTCACCCGTCTGCCGTTGAAGATTTGTGGGGAGGTCTCGATGGCCATTCACCACAACCTGCTGGCCCGTTGTCCGCGGAATGAAATTTCCGAGATCTACAGCAAGCCGCAGGCGTTGTCGCAGTGCCGCGAGTGGTTGGGGCGGAACATGCCTCAGGCCCGTCTGGTGGAAGTGACCAGCACCTCGACGGCGGCGCAATTGGCCCGCGACAAGCCGGGGGCGGCGGCGGTGGCCAGCCGACAGGCGGCAGTGCAGTACGATCTGCAGGTGATTGCCGAAAACATCGAAGACAACCCCAGCAATCTGACCCGTTTCGCTGTGATTGGCGACGAGGCGACCAAGCCCTCGGGGAATGACAAGACGGCGTTGTTGCTGCAGATTCCGCACAAGCCGGGAGCCCTGGCCGAGGCTTTGGCCGCATTCAAAAAGAACAATGTCAATCTGACCTGGATTGAATCGTTTCCGGTTCGCGGACCCGAGGCGGGCTATGTGTTCTTTCTCGACTTCGAGGGACATGCCGCCGACGCCCGGATCAAGAAGACCTTGGCGGAACTCGAATCGAAAGCGGTGCGGTTGGAAGTGCTGGGGTCGTATCCCCGCAGTCTGCCCATTGATTGACAAGAGTCGACCTCCCCGGTGATTGCGGCGGGAGATCTTCAGGGGCGGCTGTGCGTGGAGGGGGGGGACGGAAATGGGAAGCACGCCCCGCCCGGTCGCTCGTCCCGCTCGGGCCGCGGGGAGCTGCCCCGGGGGGAGGTAAGGTCCCGGGGCGGGAACCGGGATGTCATTTCCCGGCTGCAGTTGCCAGTTTGTTTCCGAACCGCCATGATGTCGCGCACATCTATTGGTCGCCGACTCATCGCCGCCGTCTCGCCGACGACGGCGGTTTTCATTGACCCAGACCTGGCTGGAGACTCCAGGAAGGAACGCCCGTGATCATTGTCCTCAAACCCGACTCGACCTCGGAACAGGTCGATCATATCGTGGACCGCATCCACCAACTGGGGCTGAAGACCGATGTCAGCCGGGGTATCAAGCGGACCATCATCGGCGTGATTGGCGACGAAGACATTCTGCGCAACGCGCCGCTGCAGGCCATTCCCGGAGTCGAGGAGGTGGTTCCCATCTTGAAGCCGTACAAGCTGGCCAGCCGCGAATATCAGCCCGAAGACTCGAGTTTTGAGGTCGGGTTTGGAGTGCGCGTGGGCGGGGGCCATCTGGCGATGATCGCCGGGCCGTGCGCCATTGAAGGACGCGACATCCTGTTCGAGATCGCCCAGCATGTGAAGCAGGCGGGGGCCAACATTCTGCGGGGTGGGGCCTACAAGCCCCGCACCAGTCCCTACAGCTTCCAGGGGTTGGGAGAAGAAGGGCTGCGGCATCTGCGGGAGGTGGGGGATGAGCTGACCATGCCCGTCTGCACCGAGGTGATGGATCCCCGGCAGGTGGCGCTGGTCGACAAGTACACCGACATTTTCCAGATCGGTGCCCGCAACATGCAGAACTTCAATCTGCTGAGCGAAGTGGGCCAGACGAAGCGCCCGGTGCTGCTGAAGCGCGGCATGAGCGCCTCGGTGACCGATCTGCTGATGTCGGCTGAATACATCATGGCGGGGGGCAACAAGCGGGTCATTCTCTGCGAGCGGGGCATCAAGAGCTTCGACAGTTCGACCCGCAACCTGCTCGACCTGTCGATCGTCCCGAACTCGAAGGGGCTGTCGCACCTGCCGATCATTGTCGATCCCAGTCACGGCACTGGCCGTCCCGACCTCATTCCTCCGATGGCGCTGGCCTCGATCGCCGCCGGGGCCGACGGGGTGCACATCGAAGTGCACAGCTGCCCCGAGAAGGCGCTCAGCGACGGGCCGCAGGCCCTGTTGCCATGGCAGTATCAGGAAGTGATGGACCGCATGCGGCAGATTGCCAGCCTGTTCGGCAAAGACATTCCCCAACCGCACGGAGCCCGGGCATGAGACGCTTGTTTGTCGCTGGCAACTGGAAGATGAATCTGGTGCGCGACACCGGACTGGCGCTCGCCTCGGGTCTGGCACAGGCCTGCCCGAAATCGCATCCTGGCGTTCAGGTGGTGGTCTGCCCGCCGTTTCCCTATCTGGTGCCGGTCGCCACGGCGATCGCTCACAGCGGGGTCGAACTGGGGGCGCAGAACTGCTCGGCCGAAAAGCCGGGGGCGTTCACCGGAGAGGTCGCCACCCCAATGCTCGTGGACGTGGGCTGCCACTGGGTCATTCTGGGGCATAGCGAACGGCGGACCCTGTATGGAGAGACCGATGCCCTGGTCGCCCGCAAGACGGCCACGGCGCTCGCCTCGGGACTGTCGGTCA
>Ga0315904_10001117_pt1 | contig 42425 bp, 39 predicted proteins | sample LakEriMetagenome_6_FD_203529 | JGI IMG/M metagenome (GOLD analysis project Ga0315904, IMG submission 203529) | Freshwater fungal communities from buoy surface, Lake Erie, Ohio, United States - Buoy 12 MA120 | ecosystem: Environmental > Aquatic > Freshwater > Lake | place: USA: Lake Erie, Ohio... | reverse complement strand
GACTTTTCAGGATATTATGGCATTGATGATTTCCAAATCAGATGTAGTTGAAAAAATGGTAGCTGCTTCTTTTCTAAATGATACCACCAAAAGAAATTATTTCCAGTCGTTTCAGGGCCGTTTAAACCAACTGACTAAAGTATGAGATATGATTCTTATAAAGAATACGGAATGTGGTATTTAATACCATCAAGTACTGGTGGTAACAGCCCCGCCCTTCGGCAATCTACAAAACGTTAACAAACTCTAAAAACCCCCAACAATGAACACCCCCAAAAAAATCTACATCAGCACCTTACTGCTCATTTCCGCATTGGTCACCGTGTTTCATGCGCTTATACTGCTTCGGGTTATTCCTTTTGAGATCACCTGGGGCGGTAAGTTAAAAACAGTGGAAGAAATGTATGTTTTTGAAACCCTTTCCATTTTAATCAATTTGTTTTTCGTATTCATACTCCTGCAAAAAGGGGAGTATATACGCTATGTTATGGGTAGAAAAACGGTGAATATAATTCTATGGATTTTCTTTGTGCTCTTCACGTTAAACACCATAGGCAACCTGTTTGCCGAAACGAACTTTGAAAAGTACTTTACACTGCTAACCTTACTGAGTTCAGTGCTCATTTGGCTCATACAAAGAACAGTCGCTGCACCCAACCTATAATAGCAATTGAAATATAAAAAACACCATCCCATATACTTGGAATTGCACCTGTGATATGACGGAGTACCTAGATACTGAAATACAACCCAAGGGCCCTGTATCCGAGGCATGTATCCGTCGCCATCTATACACCCTTGGCCAGGCGGCTGCCTATGTGCGTCAGCTTCCTTACGGGCGCAATGCGGATAAGAACAGCATTCTCTGCGTGTTTACCGACAACTGCGGCACCTGCAGCACCAAACATGCGCTACTCAAAAGACTGGCAGACGAGAACCACATCGGCAATCTCAAACTCATGCTGGGCATGTTCCACATGAATAAAAACAACAGCCCTCAAATTGCCACCACACTGGCGCTTCACCACTTAGAGTCTATCCCAGAAGCGCATTGCTATTTAAAATACAAGGACCAAAGGATTGACTTCACAAAAGTGAATTTCAACCCCTTGGCCGCAGTGGGAGATCTCATAGAAGAAATAGAAATCGCACCCGAACAAATTACCGATTTTAAAAACAACTACCACCAGAACCACCTCAAAACCTGGCTGCAAGCGCAACCCCATATTCAGCTGTCATTTGCCGCCTTGTGGAAAGTGAGAGAGCAGTGTATTCAGGATTTGTCTGAGGAGTAGCTGGGTGCTTGAATTGGATGCGCAGTAGAAGCAGTTACCATGCCGCGCAAGGACCTAATCCCGAAGCAAATGCCGTTTTATCTTATCTTCTAATACTTTTTTAGATGATGCACCAATATGTTTTTCCAGAACATCACCGTTTTTGATAAACAGTAGCGTTGGGGTATGGCTAACTCCAAATTTTGTTGAGAGATCCAAATTGGCATAAGCATCCACCTTTCCAATAAGCACTTCATCCTTATATTCCATAGACAAGGTGTCTAAGTGCCGAGCAATGGTTTCGCATGGAGGGCATTTTTGACCCCAAAATTCAAGAATGCAAAGTCCTGGGTTGTTTTGAAACAGCGTTTCATAGTTTGTGTTTGTGATTTCTACTGTCATAATTTTTTTCACAAAGGTTGATTTCATTGTTCTATTTTTGCAAGTAGTTATATAAAAATTACCTAGTCATATAGAACATACCAATATTGACTATCAATAGATTAAAAATTAATAAATATGAAAAATAAAGAAATTCAATCGGCTTCTCCTGTGGATTATACGATGCGAACCATAGGAGGCAAATGGAAACCCATTATGTTGTACTTGATATCAAAAGGGATCAATCGTTTTGGTTTGTTACACCGAGGTATCGTTGGAATAAGCAAGCAAATGCTAACCAAGCAGCTCAGAGAATTGGAAAAAGATGGCTTAATCACCCGAAAAATCTATGCGGAAATCCCACCCAGGGTAGAATATTTCATCAGTGAAAAAGGATTTTCTATTTTAACCATTATCGATTCCATGTCTGAATGGGGCGAGAAACATATGAAGTTTGATGAGGATGATAATATGATTTAGGGGCTAAATCTCTATCTCCTCCAATGAAACTAAGTGGGGAGTCGTGCAGCAAGGGCATTTCGGAAAGCTATTAATTTACTTGGGAAATCCAATATGTTAATTGGGAAATATAGGTGTGCGTTATGTGTGCGAATAATGTAAAATGCGATAGGAAACACGATATTATGGAGATAGTAAAAGCATTATCAGCAATTTTAGACGAACATGATGGACTTCAATATTTGACGTACTTCTGATGGATACAGCATTCCAAGTTTTCAACTCAATCTTGATGTAATTTCAACCAACACTATGAATTCATTTAGTTCACAAAACATTTCTGAAAACGAGTTTAACCAATGGCGGAAGGAAGAAAAACATTTGATAGCAAGTTTTTGCTAATAGCTGGGTTAGACGTCTTCTACTGGACATCTGCGCCACAAAGAAGCCGGAGAATTTCCCTTCTGCTTTTAATTAAGCGAACACGACATTTACTTATGGGGCTTAGACAGCGTTACCTATTGAAAAAAGTTAACAGGTTGGAAACACGTTTTTATGTTCAATAGTACTCCAGAAATAACACTGCACAAACCCACCCAGCAAGACATCGTAATAAAATACATGTGCTTGATGGATTTAGATATGGTAGAAACCCTATTGGGTCCGGATTTCTGTCCGATAGACATCACTAAAGGGGCCTTGTTTGGCTGGTTCAGGCAGGCAATGGACTTGTTTGAGAAACATGGCGATAAAGAACTAACCATGAAACCTGGCTTTTGCACCGCTTGCTGCATGCATTGCGTTGCTTTTTCATTTATTGGCAAGCAAAGCGGTATTGAATTGCGGGTGCGTTTTACATTAAATAACCAATTAATAACCGATATTAGTATTTGCAACTATTTTTATTATACCAAAATGGTTGAAGAAAAGAAAAAAGTCATTAAAATGGACCTAACGGATCCAAATTTCCCTAGGGCTGTGGTGGTTGATTATGTTTTTCCAATTATTTAAAAAAGAGAAATAGGATTGCAATGGCCTGTCCTTGTTTGTATTTAATCAGTTGTGATAGGACGGAGTCCGTAAACACTGAAATAAAACCCTAGGACCCCGTATCCGAGGTATGTATCACTAGCAATCTATGCACTTTTGTTCAGGCGACAGCGCTTCGGAAAGTCAGTAATATGCTTCGGAAACCCGATGTGTTTATTGGGAAATATAGGTATTCGTTATTGATGCGAATATTGTAAAATGCGTTAAAATAAAGATTGTATGATGATGAGCAGCATTTTGTTTTTTTCCTCCCCACTGCGCTACTGCGTCCTAAGCGACGGTATTGAGGCATGGTGTCAATTTGTTAGGAATGCCAAAGATAGCAGAGAGAAAAGGATTCCAAAGACAGAGAGTAGCGTCATACAATCCATTGTGGTAGGATTGGCGATACTTTGTAGCGCCAATAAATAACTTACCGGCAAGCCGAAAAGAAGACACAGCAAGAATAAACTATAGAAATAAATATAAAGTCACGGGACAAATGAACAATAAGATAGACGAGCCAAAAGCCAATGCTTCTGTATTTTTATTTTACCCCACCGCACATTTTTTAAAAACAATTTTACCCAGCCGCACAAATGGCACATTTGGTTTTGCCCGATACACAAGTCAACCCTTCGCAAAACCCAAAGAGCCATTTTTTGCCAACACACATAAAAGCAAACATACTTTTATATGAGACTACCAGAAATTGACCATTACGGAAATGAAATTCCTGAAGGAAGCATTTTTTTTAAGACACCTGAAACCATTGGCGATATTGTGTCAGCCTCTACGTCTTATTTTGAGGGACAAAGACCTTTAAATCCCAAAGAACAAAGTGTAAAATACATCAAGAACATAGGTGTTTCTATAGGTATTGGTTTAGTTATAATTTTAATAGGTAGAGTGACGAATCCAATATGGTTTTCAATTTGGTTGGGTATTCCAATAATAATTGCAATATTAATATCCAACAGTTCTACTAAATTTAAAGGTGTATGTAATTACATTGGAACAAATGGCTTTGCTGAATATTCCTTTTTAAACTCACCTGAAAATATCATATCAAGCAATGAAATATCATTTGATAATGTAACAGACCTTTTAAAAGGTAGCACAGTAAGAAAAAGAAACTTTAACTATGAAGGGACTGATTACTTCTTTTTGTGGTTAAATAATGGAAGAGAAGTATTCAATCTAGAAAGCACCCATCGGAACAAGAATAATGAACCCGATAAGTATCCATTTGAATACTACTTCATGGCACTTGCAGTTGACCAATGGACGAAGAGACTTGTAAGCCAATTGCCAAAAAAACTGCAAGAAGAAGGCTTTCTTGAATTTGATTTAATAGCATACCAAGATAGCAAATGGATTAATGTAAAGTATATAAGAATGGGGATTGGATTTATTGAATTTGTTTTTTCAACCAAAACAGTAAGGTATAATCATGATGAAATCAAAAAAATGTATTTTCAAAATGGTTCATTGTTTATGGAACATAAAAATTACGAGAAAAAACTTTTTGGGTTCATAGGAAAAGGTGACAAAAATGAAATACCATTGACAAACCTTTCTAATCAAGCATATTTTTTTCACGCATTTGAAAAACTTATGGGCTACTCACTATAAACATAAAGTTAGATGCATATAATTCAAAGAAACCCGTATCGAATAGTTGGCTTGCTTGTTGGTGCAACAGCAGCAGAGCAAAGACGACAACTAAACCGCCTACAACGATTTTTGGAAGCAGACCAAGAACCAGAAGATGACTCTAGCTTTCCAACACTTGGACATATTCACAGAACACTTGAATCCGTAAATGAGGCTTCATCAAAACTCAATCTTGACAGCGACAAAATGAGTTCTGCCCTATTTTGGTTTTACAAAGGAAACCCAATTACAGACGAGCCAGCATTTGACGCAATTAAAGAAGCAGACATAGACCAAGTAATCAATATTTGGACAAAGCTCACATCGAACGGAGAAGTTTCACAGCGCAATGCATCAGCTTATAGCAATTTGGGAACACTTTATTTAAGTGGCATTTTGGAAGGAACAAATACCAATGAAGCAATTTTGGAACAAGGAATTTCATTAAAACTGAAATTCCTTGAAAGTGATTTTATAAAATACTTCATATCATTGGCAACAGATGAAACCTATAAGACAACAAAAACGGAACTCCAACTTTTGTTTCTTAATCAAGTGCAATCTGAAGTTGAAAAAAGCGGGAGTATTACTCCAAATTATTTCCTATCCATTATTACCAAACAGGAATTTGCAGCAAAAGAAGATTTCCTAAAAGGATTTATTAAAAAACCAATTGAGCAAATAGAGAAGAAAGTTGAAGAAGCAAAGTCAAAACGAAAAGCAAACAAAGCAAATGCGGTAAATATTGGGAAAGCGCTGTTTGAAGAAACTGCTGAAAATTTAAAGCATGTAAAATCTATTTTGGGAACTTCAAATTTGAAGTTCTCATCAATATCAGACAAAGTTTCTGACGAGATTCTGCAATGTGGCATTGATAATTTTTTACATTATAGAGATTCAAGCACAGACCCAGGAAGTGCTTCAATGGATTTATTCCGTAAAGCCAAAACCTTAGCAATTGGAAACATTGCAAAACAAAGATGTCAAGAGAATACTGAAAACCTACAGGAATGGATAGACGATAAACCTGAGAGAGAAAAACAAGCAAGAATTTTAGTTGACTTAGAAAGACTTAAAAATCTGATTGATGAGTATGAAGGACGAAGCGAAACTGTTTCAAATGCTAAACAGCTATTAGCAAGTGCAAGACCCTATTTAAGTAATGTAAAAAGTATTTTAGGTAGCACAGATGAATTATACTTGGGGCTAAGTTCAAGAATTGCATCAGATGCACAAGGAATGTGTGTTTCTGAAATAAACAAGTTGCAAGAAAGATTTTCGAACACTTATGATAATGCTACCAAATTAGCTGCAATCCTTTTGTTAAAGGAAAGAGTAAATGAAGCTTGGGAAGTAACAACTACTATAGGTTCAATGGATTTACGACAAGATTTTAGAACCCGATACTCACAAAACAGAACTTCACTTTCTAATTTGAAAACACAATTAGCAGCAGTAAACACTGGTGGTAGAACGGGCGGTAGTGGTGGCGGCTCAGGAGGAAGTAGTGGTTGTTACATTGCAACAATGGCTTACGGTGATTACGACCATCCACAAGTAATGATTTTAAGACAATTTAGAGATGAAGTATTAGATAAATCAGCATTTGGTAAGTGGTTTATAAAAAAATACTATCACTATTCTCCTAGACTTGTAGAAAGACTAAAAAACCAAAGAACTATAAACATTATAATTCGCAAAGCACTTAACCAATTTATAAAAATCATTAAATAATGAAAAGACAAATATTATTCGCAATAATCCTATTGTCTTCAACAGTTGCTTTTGCACAAGTAACGCAAGAAGATTTAGACAAACAGATAAAACTTTTAACAGAAAAGGTTGGAGCACTTCAAAAAGAAAATGCTACTCGAAAATCCGAAATAGAAACGCTAAATAAAAAACTTAAATCTGCCAATGATAGCATTGACACTTTGAAGCAAATGACTCAAGATAATTCAAAAGCTATTAATCAGGCAGAAAGCCAACTTGGCAAACAAATCAAGGAAACAGGAGAAAAAAACGAAGGTAAAATCACTGAAGTTTCCGATTCATTAAGCAAGAATTCACTTTACGGAATTATCGGAGTCCTTTCAGCAATACTTCTTTCAGGTCTGTTGTATTGGCTATTGAGCAAAAGACAACGAACAGATAAGACAGAGGTGGAAACGCAATTATCAAATGCAAAAAAGTCTATTGAGGAAGAACAAGTGCAAATAAATACAAAGCTTGCAGAACTCTATAATGGTCAGATGGAATTGTTAAAGCAAGAGAGAAAAGCAAACCCAAGTAATGAAATCGACCATTCATTAGCATTAAAGGTTGCAGATGAAATTGTGAAAATGCAAATGAACTTGGTTCATATGGATAGCAAAATTAGAGGACATAAACAACTTACTATAGCTGTAACCAATGTATTTGACAATTTCAAAGCAAATGGCTATGAGATAGTAGACCTTTTGAACAAGCCATATAATGACGGAATGAATATGGATGCATCAAAAGAGCCTGACCCTTCATTAAATGAGGGGGAGCAAGTAATAAGAAGAATAATAAAACCAGAAATTCACTACAATAACAAAATGATTCAAAAAGCACAAGTGATTGTAGCTTATGGCGAATAAAAATAAATCCAGAAACAATTAAAAATGGCAAGAATAAAAATTGACTACGGCATTGATTTGGGAACTACCAATTCCGCAATCGCAAGAATGGAAACAGGAGAACCCATTATTAAAAAATCATTAGACCTTCAAAAGGACACCGTGCCTTCTTGTGTTTCTATATCCAAAAAGGGAGCAATAGAGGTTGGAGATAAAGCATTGACTCAACTCGGAGTTGATAAAAGGCTTCAAAGCCAAAATTCGAATTATTCATCTAATGTTTTCATAGAATTTAAAAGAACTATGGGAACAGATAAAGTTTATAATTCATCTCATTTAGGCAGAGACCTATCATCAGAAGAGTTATCGGCAGAGGTATTAAAAAAGTTAAAACAACCTATTACAGATGAAGTAGTAAATTCTGTTGTTGTTACAGTTCCTGCAAAATTTGGGGCTAATCAAAAAGAAGCAACTAAAAAGGCTGCTGAATTAGCAGGCTTCGAGCAAGTCGAATTATTGTCTGAACCTGTAGCTGCTGCATACGCATATGGCGTCAAAACAAAAATAAAAGATGGCTATTGGGTTGTATTTGACTTTGGTGGAGGAACATTTGATGCTGCTTTACTCAATATTCAACAAGGTATTTTCAAAGTTGTAAGCACAGAAGGAGATAACTATTTAGGAGGTAAGAATATAGACTTTGCAATAATTGATGAAATTCTATTGCCTTATTTCAAAGAGAATTATGAAATTGATGAATTGCTCGAAGATGATGAAAAGCTAAATAAATTCAGAAATCAATTTAAGGACAAAGCCGAGCAATTAAAAATTGCACTATCAACAAAAACGGAGGAGGATTTAATTTCTCAACTTGGTGAAAACTTTGGAAATGACGATTCAGGCACACCCTTTGAATTTGATTTAACTGTCACAAGAGAACAATTAAATAAAGTTCAAGAGCCATTTTTTCAAAGAGCTACTGACATTACCAAAGAACTTCTAAAAAGAAATCACCTAAAAGGAAGCCAAGTCAATGCACTAATTTTAGTTGGTGGCCCAACACTAACTCCTCTTTTAAGAGAAATGCTAAAAGAGCAGGTAACAGATAATGTTGATACTTCAGTAGACCCAATGACTGTAGTTGCAAAAGGGGCGGCACTATACGCTTCATCAATAAACAGAGAAACTATTGCACCACCTGTAAATAGCAATACTGTTGAGTTAGAAATCAACTATGATTCTTCTACAGTAGAAACAGATGCTTTGATAAACATCAAAATCAAGAATATTGACAAATTAAACGGAGAGAAAATATTTGCACAGATTTTCAGAGCCGATGGCGCTTGGAATAGTAGTAAAATTCAGTTAGATAGTAAGGCTAAATTATTTGACTTACTATTAAAAGAAGGTTCAAATCATTTTGAAGTAAAAACTACTGACAGCAAGGGAAATTATATTGAATGTTCTCCATCTGAGTTTACAATCAGATATGTAGTTGACGGAGCAACTGGTACGGGACAGGGTGCAACTCTTCCATATCATTATGGAATTGAAGTAAAGAACCGAAAAACTGAAAGAATGGAGTTTCAACCCATAAAGGGTTTAGAAAAAGATAGAGAATTGACTTCAAAAGGCCTCGTTGGCGTTTCAAATGGCAGGGTTACCTCTAGCCAAATCAGGCCAGGTATGAGACAAGATTTTCTTAGAATTCCAATATATCAAGGTAATCATGCAGTAAAGGGTTCAAGAGCTATTTATAATGAACACGTTTATGATTTAATAATAACTGGCGAAGATTTACCTGCACTATTACCCGAAGGAAGCACGTTTGATTTAACAATACAACTTGATAGAAACGAAAGTATCTCAGGTAAAGCGTATTTCCATAAGTTGGAATATCAACATGAATTTTATGTTGATAAAGAGCATAGGGTATCTATTCCTGAACCGTATAAAATCGAATCTGAATTTAAGGATGGTTTCAGAATAATCAGAGAAATAGAAAATGCAAAAGTTTTATCCGACAACTCGAAACTTATTGAATTAAAAACTGCATTGACTGAACTACAAGAATATTTTGAAAAAGGCAAAAGTGATGAAGACAGAAGAAAAGAGGTTTTCGATAAAATGCGGGAAATCCTTATCAATGTTGACGATTTAGACAAAGGCACTGGATGGGATAGGTTAGAAAAGGAAATTCGTGAGGAGTTTGAAAGACTTGAGAAGGTCAATGATGAATTAGGGAATGAAAGAACGAATGAGGCACTTGAACGACTAAGGTCAAAAACTGATGAAATAATCCGTTCAAAAGACCAAGATTTAGGACGTGAAGTGCTTGATGAGATTGAGACAATGTTTGTAGGTGTTACTTTAATTTATCAATTAATAGGAAGCATAAGAAGATGGGATGAACATTTCAATAGAATTGAATGGAAAAACCCGGCAAGAGTCAGACAATTAATTAATCAAGGGTTACAAATTATTAACGATAATCCATCAGAAGAAAGGCTTTTACCTATTTGTATTGAATGCGAAGACAATTTGCCTGACCAAACTTGCAATGGGTGTGGAAGAAAAAAATCACAATGTGTTTGTGTGTCTTAAAACCAATAATCTGAAAAAATGAGTCAGGATAGTGGATACAGTTTAATGAAGGGCAGTGTAGTAATGGACTATACTGTATCTTTCCCTATTAAAAAAGGCAGTAATGCTGAAACTTACAGAGTAAAAGGTAAAGACGGTAAACTCTATTTCCTTAAACTGTTCAATTATGCAAAACTTCATCGTTCTGCTTTTGACAGTGAAAATAACTTGCTTGAAATTGAATATCTAAAATCAATCAAGCATCCAAATATTGTTTCCTATAAAGACAGTGGAGAGCTGATTTATGAAGGCAAGAAGTTTGGTTTTTTGGTGCTTAATTTCATAGCAGGTGAAACTTTGGCTGAAAAAATAAGCCGTGACAAAATTGAATCTGTTTACGATTTAAAGCAAATTATTTCGGCTGTTTTAAACGGTCTAAATTATTTACACAGTTTGCCCGAACCAATTATTCATAATGAAATCACACCTCAAAACATAATGCTTGATTTATCGGGCGACATTCCACAAGCTAAAATTATAGATTTTGGTTTTGCCCGTTCATTTCATCAATCTTCAAAAGCATATAACAAAGAAGGTTTGAATTTGAACTATGTAGCATCGGAATGCTTCAATAGTTTTTATTCTCCGCAATCTGATTTGTTTTCGGTTGGTGCATTAATGTATCATTTGCTTTTCGGAATGCCTCCTTGGTTCAAAGACATTTCTAAATTTAAAGCAGATAGAACAAAAGCAGAAGATGTAATAATTGATGAACGAAAAAAGCCAATTTCATTTCCTAAAGTTTCAGAAGATATTGTTGATTTTGATGAATCAGTTTTAAAGGTTCTGAAAAAGGCTTTGCAGAACGACCCCGAAAACCGCTTTCAATCCGCCATTGAATTTACCCAAGCATTAAACGGAGAAATCGAATTTGAAGATGTTGACACCGTTCAAAAAGTTAAGTCAGACGACAAGGAGGCGAAAAAGATAAAAACGCAAAAAGCTAAGGGTAAAGGATTTGATGCTATTGCAGGTTTGGATGAATTGAAGAAGGAAATGAAAAGGTCTGTAATTGATGTTTTGCAGAATCCTGAAAAAGCAGAAAAATATGGAGCCAAACTTCCTAATGGAATGGTCTTATATGGTCCTCCTGGATGTGGTAAAACATTTTTTGCGAAACACTTTGCAGAAGAAGTCGGCTTTAATTTTATGTTGGCTACTCCAAGCACTTTAAAAAGCCGATACATAAATGCAACTCAAGAAAATATTGCTAAAATGTTTGAAGATGCCGAAAAGAATGCACCGACAATCATTTTCATAGATGAAATTAATGAACTGCTTCCAAATCGAGACAGCGATTCTCACGAAATGGCGAAAAGTGCTGTAAACGAAATGTTGGCACAAATGGACAGGACAGGTGAAAAGGGTATTTTTATAATCGGGGCAACTAACTATCCTGATATGATTGACCCTGCAATGCTCAGGTCTGGTCGTTTAGAAAAGAAATTCTATCTACCACCACCAGACTTTAAGCTTAGAAAGGCACTTTTTGAAATGAGCTTAAACACTAGAAAAAAAGTATTGGATTTTGGTATTGATTATGACAAACTTTCCAATTTGACTGAAAACTATGTAAGCTCTGATATTGAATCTATAGTAAACGAAGCAACTTCAATTGCTATGGCTGATGATTCGAGAATTACAATGAGCTTATTGGAGAATGTCATAAAATCATTTAAACCTTTTCCACAAGAAGAATTAAGAAAATACCAAACCATTAAGGCAAAAATGGATGGAGAGATCATTGAGCAGAAAAACGAACGACCACGTATCGGCTTTAAACGTTAATTCAAAAAATATGGACACAATTAGCTTTGACAAACTATTGCTTAAAACAGCCTTTTGCTGTATGGCATCTGATGGGCATATAGATAATAGGGAAATTGCCCTCATTAAATCAATGTGTGAAAAATCGACATTGTTTAAAGAGTTCAATTTTCAGGATGAGATTAACTTACTTGTAAGTAAGATTAATACACGAGGTAAAGAATTCATCTCCTACTATTTTGACTTATTAGAAAAATCTATTTTAACCGAACAAGAAGAATTGACATTGATTGATTTTGCTATTCAAACTATTAAAGCAGACGAGCAAATCGAATATTCTGAAATCAAGTTCTTTAAAAATATTAGACACAGATTAAAAGTTAGTGATGATAATATTTTGGCAGTGTTTCCAGACATTGAACTCTTTTTAGAGGAAGATATTGTAACTGAATCTTTCCTTGACAAGATAACGAACCAATTTTTGGAAGCGGCTGAATTACCACAGTTTGAGTTAATCAATATTGACACCAGTTCAATTGGCGATTTGAAGAAAGATGAATAATGCAATCAGGATTGTTTTAACTATCATACTCTTCCTCTGCTTAGCCGATATGCCCTATGGCTATTATGAGTTTATACGGTTTTCAGCACTAATTGGTTTTGCTATTTTGGCCTTTCAAGCGCATCAATCTGGCCGTGAGATAGAAATGCTTATCTGCGCAAGTCTGGCTTTGTTGTTCCAGCCCTTTTTCAAAGTCGCCCTGGGCCGCGAGCTGTGGAATATTGTTGACATAGTTGTGGGAGTTGGACTGATCCTATCCATATTTATTAGAGGTGGAGAAAAGAAAGCGTAATGGTTAATTTCTCGAAGGCATCGAACTAATAGATATTAAAATATAAGAAAGCATGTTCATCATTTTCGGTTGGAATTATAAGAAAGTAACCTCATTGGGTGCAGTGCACTATCATCAATGTGCTCATTGCCATAATGAAGATTTCTGGAACCTAAGCAAGATCTCCACCTATATAACATTTTTCTTCATCCCCGTAATCGCCTATGAAACAGAGAATTGGTACTGTTGCCCCATATGCAATCACGGCCATAAAATGAATTGGGATGAATTCAAGTTTTACAAAGAAATAGCAGAAGTGAATACTGCTTTCTTGGACGGGAAGTTGTTAGAAGAGGCTCGGCAAGAAAAACTAGAAATCATTAACACCAATCTAGATTTACTTATGGAAAGTAAACGATTGAAGTATTTAGAGGAAAGTAAAAAATGGAGAGAAAAAGTAGGTGAAAAAAGCAATGATGAACTTGTTCAAATCGTTAAATACAAAAGCACTTCCTATAATCCTGCCTTTATAATTGCAGCAGAAGAAGAATTACAATTGCGGAATATTGAAATAGAATAGGTGCATTTTGTGCAAATAGCTATTGTTAATATGAAATAGAACTAACAAATGTAAGCTTTGAACCAGAATTGGGACTTCTAGGATTCTCTATAGTGCGCATCGATTAAAATTGTGAATTCGTTTTTGGAAACTGAACATGACTATTGGGAAAATGCATGTCCATTTTGGGAAATATAAGGGTTAATGTTATTAGTGTATGGATTATACTCGAATCTATAACCATGTAATCGATTTTATGATTGAAATAAAGAAAGAAATATCTGAAGTACAGCATTCAAAAAGCTTTCAAAAACTTTCCATTGAGTCAGGCTATTGTTCAAATTTAATGTGTGTGCTATTTAGTAGGGGTTTCATAGGATAAGCAATAAGCTTAGCAATTGTTGTTAAAAAAAATCAGTATAGAATGAAAAAAATAGTAATCATTATATTCAAAATATTCTTATTGACACTTATGGGCAGTGTAATAATGAAGTGTTTAAAATATTTGTTAGGATCTACTAGTCCGATATTGAGTGCATTGCTTGCGCCGATACTCTTGGGTATAGTGCTGTATTACTTATTTTTTTGGAAGCCAAATAACAAACAGGATGAGTAAGAGTATTCTATACCATTATTATGTTTACACTATGTATTTCCGAGTTAGTTGAATTTAAATGAAATATAATTATGCGAATGCAATTTAATAGTTCAAAATCTTTCATCATTTGGTTTGTTGGATTATGTTTAACTGGGTTTATAGCATCGATAGGAGCCGATACAAGTGTGGCATTTATTTTTCCTGTTTTGGGTTGGTTCTTTATCGGGCAAGCGATTTCTGATTTCATTGCTGATGAGGATTGGCATGGTTTAAAGCGCTTTCTACTTATTTTGACTTTGGTAATCGTGATTATTCTAGTTGTCTCTTTATTCTGGGAATAGCTCATTTAATAATTTGGTCCTACAAATTGTAACTTAAACCATTAAAAAACTTGAACTACACTGAGTAATAATAAAAATGATTTGAAATAAAGATGAACATAATAAGAAACCTTCTATTCATGCCAATAGTCTTTCTGATTATTGGGATAATTAATGCGCTGTTGCCTCTGGCATTGCATGGCCTTATGAGTTTGAGTTCAACCTGGATCATTATACTTCTGATTTTTTATGGTGGTCTCGCTGTTTTGACTTTTCAATTACTACCGGGCGTTATTACTTGGTTAGCTGTTAAGCTTGCACCAGACAAGCAGTTTGCTTATTACGCTACATTTATAGCAAGTATCATTGTGGCGGCAGCTTTTATTTATTATTACTGGTCAAACCCTAATCTAAGTTTAAACGGTGTTGGTGTTTTCTTACGTTTAACACTCACTTGTTTGACTGTAGGATTGTCGACATCCTGTATTATGGGTTCAGGAATGCGTGTGTTGGATGAAAAAGCGTTAAGTCTTAGTTATGTTTTTACCATTGGGACTTTTTTGTTTTACATTGGTATTATCTTGGTGTTTTGTTTATTATCAATAAAAGTATGCTACATTAAGCCTGACAAATTTTACACTTGGTATTCCGGTATTTGGCATGGCATCTTTGCTATACCTCATTGGATTGTAAGCTGGTTTTCTAGTGACATATATTGCAAAGCTCCTAATGCGACAACAGCATACAACATATGGTGGTGGATATGTGCAATATTTACTGGTTTAAGCATATTGGGTGGCGGTAGCAGCAGGAGTTAGCATCAGTTATCTATGTTATAGTCATGTTCAGTTTATTAATGAATTATCTTAGTTTTAATTAAATTGAATAGATGGTACAATGGAATGCAGATTTATGTAATACTCTATGAAATACAACCCAAATACTAAAGAATTTTTTACCGACAATGGAGTGCTTGTAAAAAAGATGCAATGCACGGTACCAGTGGATTGGCTAAGCTGAATGAAATCAACCGCGACCTTTTCGGGTTTCAACCGATAATAAATGTAAATCAATCACAACCCCAATGCCCTCCCTCACCCGCTTTAAAATTGCCCAGGAGTTTAGCTATGAACAGGCCTTAGCCGAAATACGCGATGGAAAAAAGACCAGCCACTGGATGTGGTATATATTTCCGCAAATTGCCGGATTGGGAAAGTCTGAAGTGGCCAAGAAGTTTGAGATAGCTGATATACAAGAAGCACAAGCCTATCTGAAAGACGAACTGCTTTCCCAGCGGCTGTTGGAAGTAACAAGTATTTTGGCCTACGACATTCACGGCAAAACAGCAGAAGAAATATTTGGCTTTCCAGATTACCTTAAATTTCATTCCTCACTAACACTGTTTTATTCTGCCATTCAAGCAAACGAGGCTTGGGCAAACAACAGGGAATACGATTGCTTCAAAGACGCCCTTGCCAATTATTATAGCGGTGAGCTGGATGGGAAGACACTGGAGATTTTGGGGAAGGACAACTAAATCCTAATGCATGTATGGTCCTTGCCTTGTACAAAGGCGAATCGACTCTTTGGCTGAAATCGACAAGTATTGCTTTTTATTCGGAAAGCCAATAACAATATTCGGAAAACATATTACTGCTTTGGGAAATATAGGTGTTCGTTCCAATTCTAAATAGAGTAAAATTGGACTGAATAGAAAGAGAAAATGAAAAAAAGTATACTCATGATACTCCTGCTAGTTGGAGTATCAAAAGGCTTCGCACAGGTCCCTTCTTATGTGCCCAGTAATGGGCTCGTAGCATGGTGGCCCTTTACCGGAAATGCCAAAGATAGCAGTGGCAATGGGAATGATGGAACGGTTTCGGGAGCATCACTAACAACGGATAGATTTGGGAAGAGCAATAGTGCGTATAGTTTTGATGGGGGAAACGACTACATAAGTGTTCCTTATAGCTCAACACTTGGGATACAAAAATATTTTTCTTCATCTGTATGGATATACATGGATGGCGGAAGTTGTAATCCACGGGTTTATGAGATTCATGAAAATTTGAATTGCGGTGGTTATACTATGGCATTTAATGGAGCTTCGTCTGGCTCTAGAACATTTCATACTGGTGGTTTTGGCAATTGCACCACTGGAATTGGCATAACCGGAAGTATTTCTGCGGTATCGACTCATTCATGGCATCACGTCGCAGTTGTAATTGACGGAGTTAATGCCATTGGAAAATTATATATTGACGGAAACTTGACTTATACATCCACTGGAAATATGATTCCAATAATTAATTATTATGGCGCGGCGCTTTGTATTGGTAATATTGCCCCTAATCGTTGTGATTGGTGGGGTGGAAAAATAGATGACTTTGGTTTGTGGAACAGGCCTCTTTCTGCATGCGAAATAGCAGGACTATACCAATCAAAAGTCGTTACCCCCAAGCCCGCGACCGTCTCTATCGGCTCAGATACCCAGCGTTACTGTGGCAAAGACAGTGTAAAAATTACAGCCACTTCGGGTTTTAAAAGCTACGTGTGGAACAACGGAAAAACAGGCGGAAGTATTTATGCCAAAACTTCGGGAATCTATATTGTTACTGCTACGGATAGCCAGGGCTGCGCTGTCAATGATAATGCGGTTCTTTCTATTCTTAATCCAAGAATTAGTCCAAGAGATACGGTAGTGTGTTTTCCTAATTCAGGAGTACTAAATGTTATTGAAAATGGTGGCAACAATCCATGTGGTAAACCACAGGGTACCCTCGGCACAGGGCTTGTTGGATATTGGCCTTTTTGTGGTAATGCAAATGATATAAGTGGTAATGGAAATAACGGTAGCGTTAATGGGGCTAGCCTTGCAATGGACCGGGTTGGGCGAACAAATAGTGCCTACTACTTTGATGGAATTAATGATTTTATTGAGACTAAGAATGGTGGACCTAGTGGTACAGGTATATCTGTTTCCTATTGGTTTAAATCCAATCAGAATAAACAATATGTAGACATAATTGCATTCGGAGGTAGCTCTTCGGGTAGTAAGTTTGAAGTTCTGCACAACTACTGGGCAGCTGGTGGCGGACCTTGTGTAGGACCTTCGATACATGGCGGTTTTACTCTTTTTGCACCCAATAACTCTAGCAATCCACACGATAATATATGGCACCATGCAGTGGTCGTGTTGCCTTCTGGTGCAACTAGTTTGGACCAAACAAAATTCTACATTGATGGAAAGTTGTTATCAGGCACCTGTTCATATGCAAATTATGGAGCCCCAGCTCCTAACATAGGCGTTGGAAGTAAAATTCAATTTGGGAAAATTCATACGAGTATGGGATCAACGTTGTTCAATGGATGGTTGGATGAAATTGGAATTTGGAGTCGAGCACTTACTCAACAAGAAATAACAAGTTTGTATACAACTCAATTCGCTAAAACTAGTTGGTCAACTAATGATACCACTCAGAATATTACAATTTCAAATATTGGTAAAAATAACATTTGGGTAAAAACGTCAGATGGCATTGGCACATGCTATGACACAACTACTGTTCGAATTCAACGACCGATAGTAAATATTGGCAAAGACACCCAACGCTATTGTGGTGCTGATAGTGTGAAACTAGCAGCTAGCAGTGGTTTTGCATCCTACTCGTGGAGCAATGGGAAAAAAGGCGCATCCGCGTATGTCAATGCTACGGGTGCCATTCAAGTGACTGCAACAGATAGCTTGGGCTGTTCCGCGCGGGACACCACATTAATCTCCATTCTCAATCCTAGAATTACACCCCGCGATACCATTGTGTGCAGCGGACAAGCAGTCACCCTGCGGATTAAAGATACGAGCACCGCAGCTCCTGCTTGTGCCACACTGCCTGCCTCTCTAAAAACAGGCCTGGTTGGCTGGTGGCCTTTCTGTGGCAACGCCAATGACGAAAGTGGAAATGGGAATCATGGAAAAGTGAATGGGGCGACGTTGGTAAAAGATAGGTTTGGTAATTTAAATAGAGCTTATAGTTTTCAGAAAAGTAATTCGAATTATATACAAGGAAATTTGGGTTTAAAAGGAAATACCTTTACGGTTTCAGTTTGGGCAAAACACAATAACGGAGTTACTGGGCCAAATCCGCCACTTCACAATGATTGGATTATTTCTTTTGGAAGTCAGAAACCAATAAATGTTCTTGAATTAGGAGCATATGCAGGTGGTAGTTCCATAAGTTATGGAAAATATAATGATGTTTTATTTGCTACCAATGCCCGAATACGGAATAATTGGACTAATTATATTATTACTTATAGTGGTGGAAATAGTTCAATTTTTGAAAATGGCATATTAATAGAAAGCAATAGTGGCTCTTCGATAATTATAGACTCTACTTCATCATTTTATTTTGGCAGGCAATGGGATCCATTTTTAGAGTTTTGGGATGGGCTTATTGATGACATCGGCATTTGGAATCGAGTCCTAACCCAACAAGAAATTTCAGCTGTATACAACCTCAAAAATGTTCAATTAACCTCAAGCTGGTCCACAGGTGATACACTCTCCAACACAATCATAAAAACAGCTGGTACAACCCCCGTATGGTTGCGCCAATCCAATGGTATAGGTACTTGCTACGACACTGTTACGGTAGGCATCAGCAATCCTAAGGTAGATTTTGCGGCAGATACCCTGCGCTTGCAGAATTGCGGGAGAGACAGTATGAAAGTATCGGTGGGCAAGGGATGGAAAAGTGTGGCTTGGAGCAATGGCGCAACAGACAGCAGTACAAGTTTAAAAACCACAGGAATGTATACTGTAAAGGTGCAGGACAATGTGGGCTGTTACGCTTATGACACTACCTATTTTGTAAATCCAGGCAAGGTAAAAGTAACCGTGCTCTTGGTTGATAGCGTTAATTGCTACAATGGCAGTGACGGCAGCATCAGCACAACCCAAACGGGTGGCTTTACGCCCGTGTCCTTATCGTGGAATGACCCTGCCAAACAAAGTACCAGTAAAGCTACAGGGCTAAAAGCTGGCAGCTACAAACTCATTGCAACAGACGCTTATGGTTGTAAAGATTCTGTGACCGCTGCGGTGCAACAACCCGCAAAACTTACAGTAACCCTCAGCAGTATTGATTCTGTGCGCTGCTACCGCTTTACGGATGGAAGTCTAACAGTAACCGCAACAGGCGGAACGGTACCTTATAACTATGGATGGAATACAGGGGCTAAAACCACTAAGATAGACAACTTGGGTTCAGGTGTGTACAAGGTAGTGGTTCAAGATGGCAATGGCTGTAAGGACTCTTTAACGGCGAGTCTACAAGATCCACCCGAACTCATCGCGCGTATTGTGTCTGGCACTATGGCTATGAAATCTGAAAAGCTAGCGGTAAGCGCAGTGGCAAGTCCCGCTGGTGCCCACGCCTATAGTTGGCAACCCATAAGCCTTTTTGGTTCTATGGCATCAAGCCAGAATGCCAGCATCACGGTTGAGAAGAATGTAACACTGAGACTTACCGTAACCAACAAAAAGGGATGTATTGCCAAAGACAGTTTGGATGTAACTGTAGTTCAAGCATTGAAAGACATTATGCCCAATGCCTTTTCTCCGAATACGGATGGTTTGAACGAAGGATTTGGCTTGCCTGATATTTTTGAAATCAGCGAGTTTTATGTATACGACCGTTGGGGTGGAATCATTTTTACGGGCAGCGAAAGTACACCGCGCTGGAATGGGCTCATAGGCACAGAAGCCGCGCCTGCTGGCAGTTATAGTTACCACATTGTGGCGCGCTTAAAAGGGGGCATCCAAGAATTTCAGTATTCAGGCAAGGTAGCGTTAATAAAATAATTAAGAATGAAACATTATTTAGGGATAGTGTGCGCGTTACTGGCAGTTACTTCATTGCAAGCTCAAGACGCAGTATTTGGCCAATTTGGTAGAGGTGCTATTTACTTAAACCCTGCCCTTGCCGGAACAGCAAATACAAAAGACAAGGACCCTGCCATACGAATAGGTACCCAGTACCGCAATCAGTGGGGTCAGGATATTGCTTTCAACACAGGCTTGTTGTATTACGACCAAAGTGTAGGGAATAATTATAGCAATTTGGGTTTTTACGCATTGCAAGACAATGCAGGAGATGGCAGTTATAAGACCAGTCAATTCAATGCGGTATACGCATACCAAACACCCTTGAAGCGCGGCTTATGGGCAGCGCAATATGGCTTGTCAGTTGGTTATAGAAATCAAGGCTTGGATATGGCAAACTTGCGTTTTGAAGACCAAATAGATTATACCCAAGGGACGGTGCGCAGCAGCGCAGAAAACATCACCGCAAGTAGAAAAGGCAACGCAGATGTGGCGGCAGGGTTTGTGCTCTACAACAGGCTGTTTCAAATCGGTGTTGCAGCCCATAATATTACTGAACCTGTCTATGATTATACCGGTGTTATTGACAATAGGGTTCCTAGGCGTTATACCCTGCATAGCGGTGGATTGATAGAATTAAGAAATATTGATAAGAACCAATACAGCGCCATTAAAATTCAAGGTATGGCTATGTTGCAAGGCAATTTTTCGCAGCTTCATGCGATGGTATCTTTAATTAATAACGAATTTTCTATTGGCATAGGTCATAGAAAAATTTGGTATTATTCAAAAAATGCAGATGCCCTTACCTTTAATCTGGGTATAACTGTGAAACAGGTTTATATTAATTATTCCTACGAACAGACGGTTTCTGCATTAAAAAAATGGTCACCACGCACGCATGAATTGGGCATTGCATTGCGCTTGAATAAATCGCGCTACGCAGCCCCATCAAGGCCTTCTTGCCCTATTTAATAGGCTTAAAGTTTCAAAAACCTTTTCTTTAAACAGTTCATCTACTTTATAAATACGCCTCAAATACTACAGCATTTTATACATGAATTTCACTTTTTAAGATAATTCTATGCTGTATATTTGAGCTCCCATGTCCTCGTCTTCCCCCATCTCCCGCCTCCGCCACGCCATAGAAACCATGGACCTTGAGGTCTTTGATGAACTGTTGGATTTTAGGCAGGAGTATAATGGGATGGGGAAGTTTCAGTTTATCAATTTTATGCATGAGGTGTTTACCGCCATGCGCGCATTGGGAGATACAAGCTTGCTGTCTTATCCCGGATCTTGCGGAAGTAGCTCCTGTGATAATTGCAACAAATCAGGCTACACCTTTGTGGGCAATCAGTCCAAGACTTTTTTTGAATTGCTCATCTGCGAAGATCCCCTTCTGTCGATAGTATTTTGTCAGCAATTTAAGTCTGGTGACCCTTCGCTAGTTAGAGGCGAACGCCTGGAAATGACCAAGCCAAAACGTTTCGTTCCCCCCGAACCCACCTTTGACCAGGCCCTGAATATCGAAATTTGTAAAAATGCTATGGGCGAATTAAAACAACTGCATCCCGCCCTGCTACAGCCCAGCGATTACCTGCCTTGGAAAGAGAAATATGGGAAATTCTCCAGGCGCTTGGATGATGATTATTTTTTCTTTCCCGAGGCCCAAAAATTTAAATATTTAATGCATCGCTTTGAGGAATTGGAAGGCTATCTGGCCGTGAATGAACGCGCAATGCAAGCCTTGCAGGATTGGCAGAAGGTAGATGCAGCCCATGAAGTGTCCCTTCTGAGTTGGTTGGTGAATTACGAGGAAGAGGGTTTGGCACTCTTGCATTTTGATTTTTATGTAGATGAATCCGAAGATAAATCGCGGCGTTGGATTGCTAATGAAGGACTGAACATAGACTATACTCCGTTCGAAATCCTAGATCAATTCAAAGACGTATTTGATGGATGTTATTGGGTAAGGTGGGAAAAATACGACCCCCGATCCTTAAATGAATGGAATAACAATTTCTATAATCCTGATCAAAAATCACCCACACTCAAAGAATCGCTGTTCAAGAAAGGCATTGTGTTCACGCCTGCCATGTGGCAATAAAATAGTTGTGGTTTCATGTGGCTGTGGAAAAAGATATTCGGCCAAAATATATTCACATCCCTAGGGCAGATACATGCCGGATTTTAATTTTACGTTTCGATTATGACTGCGGAAAATAGACTCACAACAAAAATCAATACCCATGCCGATGCTGTGCTGCATTGTTTTCAATCCATGGATTTGGAGGGCTTGGGTAGTTTGTTGGACGGCGGCCTGTATTGTTCCAATTCAAAAGGCGGCTTTTTGAAAAACGCCCAAGAGACCTTTGACTATTTCAAAGAGCAGGGCGACACCTATTTAAACCGCCATGTGGGTGTTTGTACCGGCTACACTTGTGCCCGCGGCAAGGGCTGGACCTTTGTGGGCAACCACTCAGGCCATGGACTGCATCTGGTCTTCGATATAGAGGAGGGAGAGGTGAAGTCATTTTATGACTGCTGTAATTTCAAAACACATAATGAACGCATCGCACTCGTAAAACGCATAAAAGTATATGACTTCTGGGACAATGGGAGAGGGGGAGAGCAAGGCAATTCAGATTTAATGAGACGCACCCACAATTCCACCTCCACCCCTTGATGATCTCCCCCGCATATATGGATTTCGTATCTATGCAGTTCATCTCCCCAACCTTGCGAAAGGCATACACACCCGTTGCGGTCATACTAATGGCGCATAGCGCCTACAGTACCACCTGTCTTTGGGCCCAATAAAACCATTCACCGCGCCGCAGCTCGCCCTGTAAGGGCGCACATAGCTGTGGGCATCACCCACAGATAGCATAAGATTATTATCCGCCCTGTAAGGGCATCGCAACGCACAAATCGCATTTTCTCGATAATAGTTGTATATATAACTAATATTTCGTATCTTTGTAGCCGAATTCGTACCATGGCTTCCCTGGAAGAAGAATTGAAACAACCCAAATTTGACAATGAGATATTGAAAGCCAATATCAATGTCTTATTTACTGCGAATTGGTTGTACAATAAACTATCCGCCCACCTCAAGCCCCACAACCTTACCCACGAACAATTCAACGTACTGCGCATTCTCAAAGGCAGCCATCCCAGAAGCATGTGCCAAAAAGACATCCTCTCGCGCATGATTGCACCGAATTCCAACGTCACCCTCATTGTTAAAAAACTGGTAGCCAAAAACCTCATTGCCGTGTTGCAATCCGAAACCGACAAACGAGAATACCAAATCAATATCACCGAACAGGGTTTGGAACTCCTGCATACCATAGACTCCGAACTAAAAAACAACAAAGACCTGGTCTCTGCATTAAGCACCAGCGAAGCCTTCCATCTGAACGCCTTGCTCGAAAAATTAAGAACCGAATAAACCACTTTTTATTTGAAATAATAGTTGTACCTATAACTAATACCCAGGCCCATGAACAAAACAATCATCAGCTCACACAAGGCACCCAACAGCAGAAGCATGGGCCCCGGCGTGCGCCAGGTCATCCCCAGCGCCGTCGAACATATCGATCCCTTCGTATTTCTAGACCATTTTGGTCCCATGGAACGCCGCCCCGGCGCCCAAGGCGTGCCACCCCATCCGCATGCGGGCATTGCCACCATTACCTATTTGTTTTCTGGCAGCAACCGCCACCAAGACAGCCTAGGCAACGACGTACTTGTGCACAGCGGTGACATGGCTTGGATGCAAGCCGGCAAAGGCATTGTCCATGCCGAGGGCATGAATGAAAACCGCAGCGAACCCGAAACCGTGCATGGCCTGCAATTTTGGATATCCCTGCCCGCCAAAGACAAGTTTATAGACCCCGCATTTTACCACCACCCATCCGCCACCTTGCCCACTGTGCAGGTGCAAGAGTCCCGTGTAAAAGTGCTTTGCGGCAGCCTTTTGGGCCACAGTTCGCCGGTGAGCAGCCTTTCACCCGCCTACATGTATGAAATCCATATACCCCAGGGGCAGCAGCTCAGCCTACCCATAGAAGAGGGCAATACCGCGGGCCTTTATTTGGTAGAAGGCGCAGTTGTATCCGAGGGCCGCAGCCTATTGCCCACCAGCATGACTGCCTATAGCACCGAGGGCAACTCCCTAACATTGCATGCCCAAGAAGCCTCACACCTGCTCCTTTTTGGCGGTCAGCCGCTAAATGAGCCCATCGTAGGCTACGCCTCCTTTGTCATGAACAGCGAAGCGCAGATCCGCCAGGTCATGCAGGATTACCAGCAGGGCCGCATGGGCACCATTCAAGACTAAAGACATCTCAAAAAACCATAAATTTCACATAGAACATGAACACAAAGTTAACCTTCAAACAGAGCATCCTTGCGGGTGCCAAAGCCGCTGGCGTATCGGTAATCATCAACGCTGTATTGTATTTCATCTTCAAAGCACTTGGTGTGTTTACCGATGATATTTTTCTGCAGCCCGGCCAGCCTCTCACGGTAGTTCCGGTAATCATTTCCAGCATTCTGCCTACCTTGGTAGGCGCCTGCATTTTCTTCCTTTTTGAAAAGTTCAGCTCCAAGGGCTTCACCATTTTCAGCATCGTAGCCATCGTGCTCATGCTCCTGTCATTCATGAATCCCTTCGTGGCCATTCCGCACATCACCGTAGCCTATGGCATCGCCTTAAGTCTCATGCACGTGATGGTAGCCCTGGCCCTCTTGTACTTCATCAAAAAAGCCAAGTAAGCGCCACAGCGCATTCGTATAACATTGAATTGTTAAAAGAGGGGCATAGGTCCCTCTTTTTTTTGCAATACCAGCCTGCTGTGTATCATTGCAGCGCGCAAGAGCTATGAGGCTAATACCCTCATGCGCCGAGCATGTCTATTCTCGCGTTTAAAGTTTCATATAAGACAGTCTTTTTATCTTCTGGCAAAAAGCTGTTTTCAATCCACCACGCAGCCAAGCTGCGATTTTCGGAAAAATTCTTAAAAACGTTGTCCATTTGTTTTTCTGTAATGGAGAGGTTCGTGGCCAAGGCCATAAAGTCTTTTCGCGTTATTTTATTTTTTTTCCCGTTCAGGGTCAAAGCCATTTGCTCCGTTTCGTTGCTAATGACAAGTAAAGTGCTTACCAAATCGTATGCAGGGCTTAGGGTAAATTGCGCTTCCGATTTCTCCAGCATGGAAAAGTTTTTCAAATGCATATCCGCATTTCCAGTGATAAAACTGAATACTACCCGTTCAAAATAATGCAGCGTATCAAGACCGGATTGTGAAGCGTATTGTTTAATAATAGTACCCGTTTTTTCATAACTACCTCTGTATTTATGCTCCGTGAGTATTTCAGAAAGTTGGCATAAATCTTCACAGGCCAATTTCTGCTGTTTATGCCTGTCAAATCGTTTAGTAACATAGGCTAGGCCGCCATCTGCGAGTCTAATTAAGGCATGGGTAGCGGTTTCAATTCCAAAGGCGCTGGCAAGGTGCATGCATACATCCTCATTTTCGGGTAAGGCGGTGTAGGTGTCACTTTGTGGCTTAATAATGTAGTTGCTTCGGTCATCAACCACCGTAAATCGAATATTGTGTTTACTTGTGTCCAGCCACATACTTAGTTTTGGCTGCACCCCTGTTATGGCGGTGTTTGCGTCTATTATTTTCTTAGCGTAGTGGCTTAGTTTTTTTTCATCAATATCCAGCCTTGGCAATTCTTTAACGCCAAAAGTTTTTACCACACAGGGTGCATGATAATCTATTTCTCCACTCCCCAGCGGTTTATAACATATCAGGCAGTTCATCTGGTTTTGCGTTTATAATAGAAACATCACCAATGCAATCTTTGCAAAGGGTAAGCAGCAGCAGCATTCGGTCTCTGGGATTTAATTTCCAGTTATCAATGGCCAGTTGCAGCAACCAGCCTTCGGGGATAAGTCCATCAAAAAAAGGCAGCATATTCGCATCTGAAAACACCTCAGTGCGCAGGGGCAGTGTTCTGCTAACAGGGCCATATACGGGGTGTTGTAAGTACGATTCCGCGTATTGAAAATGGTACCCATTATCATCCTCCCATACCCTCCCGCAGCGTATCTCTTTTTTATACACCCAACCTAGTTTCATGGCTGTTCTTCAATGGTTTGAATATCGTCATGGGAGAGTATTTCTATCAGGGCATTATCCTGTTTTTGCTGATAGTTCACTGCGTTGTTGTTCGAGATAAACTCCCATGCTGTAATCTTTCTGTCTTGTGGATCTATAATTTCTTTGATAATAATGCCATACTTTACCGTCTTATTTTTCAGGGATATTTTTACCGGTGTATTAAAGTAGTTCCAAAAAATATCATAGGCATCCATATGTTGTTTTTCAGCTGATAGATTGAAACCGAACAAGTCTAGCACTTGGTTTACCTTATCCAATTGCACCGTTTCTTTTCCTTGTTCTAGTTCGCGGATAAAACGGATACCTACACCGGCTTTAGCGGCAAGATCCTCCTGCGTGAGTTTCAGCTTTTTTCGCTGATATCTTATAAACGATGCCAAGTGACTCATTGCAATATTATACCTTTACGGGTACAAATATACGAAAAATATTCAAAAAAGACCCGAACGGGTATAAAAACTACACAATGGCGCTATATCACCCCGTACGGGTATAGAATGAGGCAATATATTGCACCGCGCAGCAGCTGCCCTAGCTTTGTGTGGTTGACTATATTGATTCATGAATACTCCACACACCGCGCCGCAGCAGCCCTGTAAGGGCTTGGGAATGCGTTCATTCAAAAAAAGCATTTACATCAATCCCGTTGGACAAGTTGTAATTCATTCACCCCCAACCGTGAAAATACTCCGCGCCGCAGCTGCCCTGTAAGGGCGCACACAGCTGTGGGCATCGCCCACAGTTAGTTTCAACGTACCATCCGCCCTGTAAGGGCTTGGCACCGCACTTATTCTATGCCTAACCGATATTAATCGGATAAAATCGGATAATGCGATACAAGGCGTTCATTTTTAAAATATAATTGCAATACAGCCATGTTATGAACCAATGCAGGTTACATAATCTTTTGCTGTGGTGTTTTCTTCTTTTTTCCTTCTTCATTCGCGCAGAAACCCCTGCCGATACCTTGGAACGCCGGATACAAAATGCCATAGAAGACGAACGGGTCATCGATGACCTAGGCTCCGCTTTTGCCCAAAAACCCAGCGGCGAATTTCTTCTCGCACCCTCAGGTGCAGACCTGCGTTTTGGAATCCTCATTTACAATATTGATATCCTGCCAGATAAGGCGGTGTTTAGTGCCGGCCTGGCATTTCGTGAGCCCTCCAGCAACCAACTCATCGCTTTCGCCAGCAGTCACATCAGCTTTAGCTACACCCACGGTCTCAGCGGCCCGGTAACACTATATTTGTTGGATTCAGTTGTGCTGAATCTCGGCAAAACAGTGCGCATCTCTTTTGATGGTGGCAATGCAAAATCCAATTTTGCCACCATAAACTGTTCAGGTTTACAGCAATTTGGATTCGCAGGTCGCATTGCCTTTTCAACCCAATATTTGGAAGCCGTAAATGATTCAGGAAAAGTACTCCCCGGGAAACCGGTGGAATCCTCTTTCTCATTCATTGCAAAGCGTTGGGATGATTTAATTGTTGAGGTAAGCATTCCCGCATTTCAAGCCAAAAGCACCCCTGGATATATTTTTAAAACGAGCCGTGTGGTTATGGATCTTAGCGAATCCGACAATGCACAAGGATTTTCCATACCCGCATTTTATAGGCAAAACCAAAACGAATCGCATCCATTGATGCCGGAACTCTGGCAGGGATTTTACATACAGGAAGCCAGTCTCACATTTCCAGATTATTTTAAAACAGAAACGGGTAAAAAACTCATGATAGGGGCCAATCATATGCTCATCGATGCCCATGGTTTTTCAGGTGAAGTATATGCCCGCAATGTGTTGCCCGCAGAAAAAGGAAATTTGGGTGGTTGGCAATTTGGGATCGAAAAAGTAGCCCTTGAAATACGCATGAACCGCCTATTCGGCGGCAGGTTGGAAGGTACAATGGGCTTGCCCGTTTTACCTGATACTTCTACCCTAACATACACCTGTGTGATGAACCGAAATCAGGAGTATCTCTTTGCAGTGCAATTGCAAAATGGCCTGAGTATTCCTGCATTAAAAGCAGGACAGTTATATTTTTCAGAAAATAGTTTTATACAAGCTGTAATTGTAGATTCAAAAGTGGAACTTGAAGCTGAATTGCACGGTGCATTTGTAATGAAAAATAGCGGTGAAGAAGGCAGCATGCATTTTCCTGGCATTGAATTTCAAGGATTGCATGTATCAAATAGAAAACCCAAATTTGGAATTCAATATTTAGGAATAAATAATAAAAATGAAAACGCGCGTTTTTCTGATTTTCCTCTGCAAATAAAGTCTTTGTCTTTTTCAGGCAGCGACAGTTTATTTCAGTTGCAAATAGCCATGAACCTGCAAGTCATGGAATACGCGGCTGCCAATGCCTCCTTTGCCCTACACACCAAATACGTGCCGCGCAGGGGCAAAGACCGTTTTGTTTTTGATAAATTCAGCATCAATGCCATCGAAGTACAATTCGAAAAAAGTGGCATTCAAGTCCAAGGTTCTTTGGCGATTTTTAAATCAGATCCCGCCTATGGAAAAGGCTGTTCGGGCGGCATTTCTTTTTCACTGCGCGATCCTGCGATCAAAGCATCCGCAAGAGCCCTATTTGGCACGGTAAATGGCTTTAGATATTGGTATTTCGATGCAGAGGTTATGTGGCCCGCACCGGGTATTCCACTTGCTCCTGGCGCGAACATCAATGGCTTTGTCGGTGGTGCTTGGCATAGGTTAAAAGCCTGGGATGGCAAAACGGTATTGGCCCATCCAGAATATGGACGTGTGTCTTCAGGTACCGTCTTGGTTCCAAATCCTGACGCAGGACTGGGCCTAAAAGCGGGGGCATGGTTAAACGGGGGTACCCAAAACAGTTATTTGGCCAAGACAGTGTTGGAGCTGCAATTTGGTTCCCAAGGGAATTTGTTGAACACCGCATTTTATGGTGATATACAGGTGCTGCCCGCAAAAGAACCTATAGCCTCAAAAGACTTGGCTGCCTCACAAACGAGAGTCCCGTCTTCAGATGCTTGGCAGAATTATGTCGCTTCTTATAAGCCCTCAGCAGAAATTTCGGGACCTTTTCGTTTGGAATATGATTTTGTGAATAAGGCATTTTATGCCAATGCAGCCTTGTATGTAGCGAAGGCTGCCGCTAAGACGCTGAATGGCTCGTACACAAACTTTTTATCGGGTAAATTCTCAACGTATTTCTCCAAATCTGCATGGTTTATGCGTCTGGGCGAACCTGCCAAACCCATTGGGCTGAAACTACAGGTTTCAAAGATCATGGCTGCAGAAGTACAAGCCTATTTAATTGCCGGTTCAGAGCTTTTGGCAGCTCCACCACTGCCTCAAGAAATCATGCAATATTTAGGGCCAATTGATTTGGCCGCGCAACGCGATGTAATGGCCTTAAAAGAGGGTGGCGGGCTGGCCTGGGGTGCAAGACTTAAAACCACCGCAGAGGCAGGTGGAAATGATAAAAAAGTAAGTGTGTATGCTTCGCTGAATGCGCTGGCAGGATTTGATTTGAATGTAATGCCTTACAAGAAAGGCGTTGTCTGCAGTGGAGGTACCGCCCCTATTGGCATTCAAGGTTGGTATGGTGAAGGGAAAATATATGCATTTATTCAGGGGAAATTGGGTGCATCTGCAGCGAAATTCTCGGTTGATGTTTTCACACTTACGGGGGCTTTAGCCTTAAATGCAGGACTTCCAAACACCACTTGGGCCGAAGGCAAAACCGCGCTTGAATTTAATCTGGGAGGCATTTTCAGGTATAAAGGCGAACTGCAAATACGCATGGGCACCCTTTGCAACCCTGCACCCTCTGCCAGCATGGATAGCTCCTTGATTACTTCCGTTGTTCCCACTCCGGGAGGACAAGCGGTAGATCCATTTACGGATGTGAAACTTACATTTTCTGTTCCTTTAAATGAGCCCTTTACCCTACAGGATAAAACGCAGTATGTATTTCGCCTTCGAAAAATAGAACTTTCCTCGAATACGGGAATCGTAAAAGGTACATGGAAATTGGCTACCGATGGGGAAAGCATAGCATTGCTTAAGAATGAAGCCCTGCAAGCCTTGCAGTCCTATAAAATGCGCGTTGAAATAGAATTGGTAAAAGAACAAAAAGGCAAATACATTCCCGTTTTAAATAACGGCAAGCCCGCAGAAGAAATCAGAGAATATTATTTTAAAACAGCGGCCTATCCGAATAAAATACCCCCCACAAATGTGTCCCATGCCTATCCATTTGCAAATGAATTGAATTTTCATAAATCACAATTAAAAAGCAGTTACATTCAATTAAAATTTCCGCAGGATTATTTATTCTCAAAACCCGGAACAAGAATTATAGCGCGCTTTACAGACAATGCCTTTAATCTCGCAGGAGAAGCTCCTGTTGCCTATAGCGGCGGGAAACTGACATTTGCAATACCCAGCAATGTGAAATTAGGGGGTATTTATCATCTGAGAATTGTGCGCATCACCACCGCAGGAAATGGCCAAGAATTGTTGCATAATTTTTGGTTCCGTTGCAGCCATTATGCCACGTTTGCTGAGAAAATACGCGACACAAAACAAGATGGCATTGCCATGGATAAGACGGGAATATTCTCTTCAATTAAGAATTCAACCGGTGAAGGATTTGAATTTACTGAATTATCTGGGGCCCCAACAGCAAGTGTTACGGTGCATGCAGACCTGCCCAATACAAGTTGGTATAGAGACCAAGCCCAGCAAAAAACGTACACCATTTTTAAGACCATTCCTTCTTCATTTTTGTTGCAAAGAGATACCAGCATCGTGGGATTGCCACCATATAGAGCCATTTCATGTGTGCAACAAGGAATTCAAAATAGGGTGCTCACCGATGAACATATTTTCAAAAATAAAAGTCCATATGATCCTACGACAGCCATAAAATTAGAATATACAGTCACAGGTATTGTGCAAGAAGATTTGGCTGCCATTGCTGCGAACATCATGGGTTATCCAGGAATTCAAATGCCTGCGGTTTACGGTGCAGTGAGCAAGTATCGAAGTTTGTTTACACAACCTCCAAGCACTGGGCCTATAGCCGCAGCTCCCATGCCCACGGCCCTGCTCACGATAGGAAAATCAAAGTCAGCGCCTTCGCCACCTGTGTCAACGCCAAAGAGCAGCGCAGGACTGAGTTTTAAAGGGGTGGGCATTCCTGCACCTTATGCGCCTGGAGAGTATCCTGTAATATTCACGTATTATTTGCCCGATGGCAGCGTATCCCAAACCATAGCGTATAAAATAAGATTGAAATGAGATTCAAATTCACCCTCCTCAGTCTATTTTTTGTATTGGCCACCGCGGCACAGGGGCAAACACGGATTTATGTGAAGGGCTTTAGGTATGACTCTGCTGTGTTATTACGTTGGTATCCACAAGATATGTCTGCATGGTTGGCATTATTTGAAAAGCCAATAGATATTTATAAAAAAGAAAGCTATCAATCATCCGCAAAAACAGAAGTTGTGGCATCAGGAATTCGCTTGGATACGGGTGCACAATTCAAAACATTCATTCCGAGCAAACCCGCTGCTGGATTTGTATTGGAAACCCTGCGTCAGTTTGAAAAAGGAAGCTCAGATTTTTTGGAAATTCGAAATACGCAAAAGGAAGAACAAACGGCATTATTGTATTCTATGCTGCTTTTGCAGAAAGATTTTGAGCTAAGTCAGCAGTTGGGTATGGCATATATAGACCGAAATATAAACCCCAATAAAACCTATATTTATTATTTAAAAAGCCACAGCGATATTATTACTGATAGCATCGTACTTATTCCGGAAATGTATGACCCTGGTATTCCTTTTGGAAAGCCTGAATTGGTATCGCTGAAGCAGCAAGTAGTGTTGGCCTGGGACGCAGAAGCGGCCAATGGAACGGTAGCAGCGGTGCATCTGCAGCGGAGCAATGATGCTGGGAGAACGTGGAAGTACGTAACTGCTGAACCGATATTCCGAGATATTCATGTAGGAGAAAACAGGGGTATAAAAATTATCACCGATGAATTCGGCGCGGATACAAGCATTTGGTACCGTTGGATTCCTATCAATTATTTCGGATTTGAATTGCCGCCAGGAGAGATGGTGTATTGTAGTTTGCATGCACCTGTCTTGGCTCCTGAAATTGTAAAAATCGAGAAGAATATCTTGGAATGGCGTTTTGATACAGGTCGAGAAAATCAGATTTCGGGTTTTAAAATCTATCAAGCAGATTCCATTCTGGGCAGCTTCTCTTTGATGCATGATACAGTCTATACGGCTGCTACGAGGTCTGCGTTACTTGATGCAGTGCAAGGCAGTAAATACATCATCGTTGCAGCTGCAGAAATTGGCGGGGATGAACGCTGGTCTGACCCTTTGCTTGTTCAAGCAATAGATTCCTTTGCGCCCAATGCACCTGCAGGAATAGAGGGGTCTGTGGATTCAACGGGTGCGGTGTGTATCCATTGGAAACAGGCTGATGCACCCGACTTGCTTGGGTATATGGTATATAGTTCCAATTCAAGAAATACAGAGTTTGCTCCCGTTTTATCGCGGTGGAATAGTGATACCCAATATATTGATACGCTGGATTTGCGTTGGATGCGGGATTCGGTGTATTACAAAGTTGTGGCATCTGATACACGTTATAATGAGAGCAAAGCATCTGAGATGGTAGCGCTAAAAGTACCGGGTAGTTTTATACCCGATGCACCTCGTATTCTAAAAGCTTATGATTCTGCCCAGTCTGTTTTTCTTGCATTTACTGCAAGCACAAATAGACAGGTAACTGCCTACGAAATTATTCGAATACACAGCGGAGATACCATGCTGCTAGATCGGATTCCGGCTACTATGCATACTGTCTATAGTTATGTAGATGCTGAAGTAACCGTGGGTAGTGATTATGAATATTCTGTTCGGGCCATTTCTGCACAGAACAAATTCTCTAACTTGGCACCTTGGTGGAAGATACATGTGCAAGAACCTCTGTATTTAGAAGCCATTCAAGTTGTGAGTTTATGGTTGGATTCTGCGCAGCAGCGCTATTATTTGCAATGGCAGCAGCCCAGCTATGCTGTGAAACACTTTCGCGTGGTGCAATTAATTCAAGGAAAACCACAGACTGTAATGACCGTAAATGGAAATATATTTGAAGTAAAATTACCCCCGAAAAAACAATACGCTATGAAAGAACTAATCATTATTGCTTATGACTTTGAAGGAAGGAGTTCTATATGGTAAAAAAGGCAGTGCTATTTCTGGTTTTTTCTTTGGCCTTTTCTGCATTTGGAAGCACCTATTTTTATACGGGTATTAAAGGGAAGTATACTGCATCTGTAGGGCAGGATACTGTAATCACCTTGCGTATTACCTATGTGGGATTTTTTGGTAAGAAATACGATTCTTTGAAGCTCAAGGGCGGATTTATTGAGAACCGATATTTGACCTTTTCTGATAATTTTACGGCTGATCATATTACCCTGGAATTGATAAATTCCAAGTATGCTGTGTTGCAATCTGTAAGTATTGGCAGCAGTTTAGGAACCTCTATTTGCGCGGGACATAGCTTTAATACACCTTTTAATAATCAATATTGTACGGATTTGTCTTCCCAATCTGCCGGTGTATTTTGTGCCCAATTAGACTTTCAATTTATTACAGATAATACAACGGATAAGTTGAATGCATTCAATGGACATTTTAGCGATCCACGCAGTATTTATTGTGCGTTTAATGCGGGCAATCAAGAGAGTCCCTTGTATCTGCAGGCTCCCTGTTATTTCGGGAATTTTCGCAGCAATGCTGTTGTTACTTGGTTTGAAAGTGCCAATGGGAGCACAGATTGGAAGCCCATAGATACAGGTGTTCGATTCTATCCTGCAAAATACAAATCGGGTATGGGTAAGTTTTATAATCAAAAGCGCTGGTATAAAGCGGTATTAGACACCAATCGCGTGCGAAATAATATACCCAATTACAGCTCAGAAATTATCGGACCTATTCAATTTTATTTGGGTGCATCATTAGACAGTATAATCACAACCCAGGCAAAAAAATGCAATGAGCATCCCCGTGTGACCCTGTTTTTTGACACTACAGGCATCTCAGGTACGAAGAGACCTCCAAGGGTTTGGGTCTTTTATAAGGCTTCTGACACGGCATCAGAAAAGCGTTGGTTTTTGGATAGCATGAACAAAAGTCCCTTTGAACTCTATGGTAAAAAATTGTATGCTGAAAGCGGACGTCCTGCGCCTCCTGACAGGCTATTGTTGCCCGCGGGTAAGTATCGTGTGATGTATGATTTTACAGCATGGAATGGATATGATTGCAAATTGCAATATGATACTTTTGAGATCAAGAATAATGCATTTTTCCCATTTACAGTACTGCCTACCATGCAACCCGTACTTTGTTATGGGGGAAATACGGGAGCATTGAAATTTAGTTCAAATACCGATTCTATTTTGGTGAGCTTGGATAGCCTACAGTTTTATGATACTGAACATATTTTTAGAAATCTCACAGCAAAAAATTATACCTATTTCGTAACCAATCAGAAAGGATGTACTTATTCTTCTCGTATCACAATTTCTGAACCCCCGCCCTTTGTAACCGCCTTGCCTGGTGATACTGTTTTGTGCAAAGGCCAAACTGTTTTTGTGAATGCAAAGCATCAAAACAGCAAGACGTACTCCTGGTTCTTGAACAACACAAAGCTTTCAGAGAAGGATACCATTACATTGAAAAGTGCCGGAGAGTATGCGCTTGTATTTGAGGATATTAATGCTTGTAAAGACACCCAGCGCATGGAAATAGGCTATGATAGCCTTGTTGCCGTCCATGATTTTCTATTGGCCTCAGAAGCATTTATTACCGATACGGTGTATGCTGTAAATACCAGCATTCCTGCACCACGCTGGTGGAAATGGGAGTTTTCAGACCAGAGGATTCGTTCCTTTCAAAAAAGCACCTTCACGCTTGGAACCCGTTATCCCGACACTGGAATTTATGGAATTAATCTCCGCGCCCGCTACAATCAGTGTACCTATTCACTCGAGAAAACCATTCATATACTCGGTGCGGCAGATAGCAATAAAAGCGATCCCAATCTAGGATACAAAGGACCATTAATTCAGAGTTTTACGATCGACCCCAACCCGAATGATGGCTATAATTTCACAATAAAAGTACAGCTCAGAGATACTGCGAATATTGTCATTTACAAGATAGATCCAGTGAGTGGTGATATTGTTGGTGACATTGATTATAGAAATAAGAAGTACTATGAGAGCAAGGCATTTACGGATATGTATGCCACCCCGGGTGTATTCTATCTCAAGTTAATTGCTGGAAGTGAATCCAAAACCATAAAAGTAGTGGTGGTGAAGTAGTATGAAATTGCGTGCACCTCTTATCTTTTTAACCTTCTTAGGCTTTGCAAATAGTGGATATGCACAAGATATTGATGCCATTATTCATCGTGATATTCTTTCGGCAGCAGGTGGTATTTCTTTTCAACAAATGGCGTATTCAGGAAACAGATTGGTGGCTTCTAGGAAGCCATATACCTATATGTTGCAAGGGAATGTGAATCTAAAGATTCTGGGTTTTATCGATGCACCATTTACATTTATATATAGCAATCTTGGCAATAAATACACCCAAGCTACCTTTAATCAGAGCAGCATTCACCCTTCTTATAAATGGATTAAATTGCATCTCGGAACCATTGCGAGTTCATGGTCGCCGTATACCTTAAATGGCCATGTTTTTCGAGGTGGTGCAGTAGATTTACAGCCAGGGAAGGTGTCGTTTTCTTGCGCTGCAGGACAGTTTGTTCGCAGGGTGGAGCCTGAAGGAGCCATTAGCAATTCCTTGGTCTTGCCCAGTTATAGTCGCAACGGTGTGGGCGCTAAGTTGGAGTATAATGGCGCTGGTAAAGTAAAAATTAGCAGCAGTGTTTTTGGTGCGGCAGATAACATTCGGTCTTTGCCTGCAACGGAGTTTCAATCCCTTACCCCAAAAGAAAATCTGGCTGCAGCCTTGCAGTTAGAATTTTCGCCTTTTAAAAAACTACAGTTGCATGTAGACGGTGGAAGAAGTTGGTTGCGAAACAATAAAACAGAAAAGGGTTATTTTAGAAAAACGTCAACAGAATGGGCTGTATATAATGCGTACAAGGTCAATGCCATATGGGCAGTCGCTGCTGGAAACCTGTCCTTAAATTATGAGAGAATTGATCCTGGATATCAAACCTTGGGAGCATATTATTTTAATAATAATTTAGAGAATATTACTATTGGTGCTGCGATGAGAATGCTTAAAAACAAACTCAATATTCAGGGAAGTATAGGAAAACAAAGGGATAATTTGGATAAGAAGCGAATAAGTACGTTGAGTCGCACGGCAGGAAACCTCTCTATAAGTTACAATCCAGGTAAGCGCTTGCAAATGCAGGCGAATTATTCAAATTTTATCTCCCATACCAATATGCGAAGTTTTGAAGAATTGAATTTCACAACCCAGCCTTATCCCTCATGGGATACGCTGAATTTTAGACAGATTAGCAGCAATATGTCAGGAAATATTAGTTATCAACTATCCGCCAATAATACCTTGAGTCAAACGCTTTCTGCAGGCGGTTTTATTCAGTCTGGGAATGAATCGGGTGGTGGCGTGGCTTCTACTTCTTCACGACTGTCAAACGCCATGTTGCGCTATACTTTGCAGCATAAAAATTCAGGACTGTTGTTTTCTGCATCTGCCAATGCGAATCAGAATAATTTGAGAGGTACAAGCCTATGGCAATTCTCCCCAGGTTTTACAATGGGCATGTCATTCTTCAAAAAGAAACTAAAAGTGTCTCAGTCGTTGGTAATGAGCAGCGGACAAAGCACACAGATTGGCAACCTAACCAACTACCGCCTCACCGCCGCCGCCACCCTCTGGGGTGCCCACAGCTTGCAATGCAGCTACCAGCGCCTGCAGCGCAGCGGTCCGCAAGCCTTCTTCGAAAACCTATTTACCCTCAACTACAGCGTCAATACCACCTTCTTTGATACCAAGGGGAAGAAGTAGTAGGATAGTGATAATTGCGCCTATGATTTTCTCAGCGGTAAAGAAATTCAAAAAGTGAAAAACATAGTTTATCAGACCTATGTAGCGTAAATTGCCAACATAGTTCACTCATGTGCAGCCTTATAACCACACAAGCATCCACTTTAAAAACTCCGCAAATATGACCCACAACATTCGCTTTTTAGGCCTGGCAAGTATGGCCATGGTTTCCATGTTTTTCTTCAACGCTTGCAAGAAGAATAAAGAAGCCGCAGGAACAGATAAAGAACTCTATGATATGTCGCGCGAAACCTCAGGTTTTGTGTGGTATAAAAAGACAGATGCCTTGTTAAACAAAAGTTCGGGCAGTGGTCATCCACAAGCATTTTTTAAAACACGGTACAACAGCATTGCGGCCGCCTCCTTGGATTCTAATGGACAAATACAGTCCGGTGCAAGCTTTGCTGAAGGATCACTCATTGTGAAAGAACTGTTTAGCGACAATGTTACCCTAGCACGATATGCCATATTGTACAAAAAATCGAATAGCGCAGACGCAGATGCCAAAGGCTGGGTTTGGGGTTATGTAAATGCAGATGGTACCGTGGCAGAAGCAGCTTCTAAGAAGGGGAAATCCTGCATAGGATGTCACTCTCAGGCGGGCAATGAGGACTACATGCTCATGAGCAAGTATTTTCCTTAATCGGGATTGCGTGCAGGCGGTGTGCACTATGGTGCATTTGTTTTGTTATTTGCCATGAATGATCTAACTTTGATACTATCAAATGATACTATCAGATGAAGCCGCCTTATGATATTACGCCCAAAATTCTGAGCCTGATTGCCTCCATCTCCGAGAAATTGGGTGAGGTGAATGCCAATTATTTAAGCCGGCATACGCCGCAACTTCGCAAGCAAAACCGTATTAAAACCATTCATGCTTCCCTGCAAATTGAGGGCAATACTTTGACAGAAGCACAAATAACCGCGCTGATAGAAAATAAGCGTGTGCTGGGTCCCAAAAAGGATGTGCTGGAGGTGATGAATGCCATACAGGTATACGAGACTATTGCCACTTATAACTATGCGGATCCCAAAAGTTTTTTAAAGGCGCATCAGGCTTTGATGGCAGGATTGATTGAACGTCCGGGAAGTTATAGAAAACAAGGCGTGGGCATTGTTAAAGGCTCCAAGGTAGCCCACCTAGCACCGCCAAGCGATAGGGTTTCTCAACTGATGAAATCTTTGTTTTCATACCTAAAAAAAGATGAGGATTTGACCTTGCTAAAGAGTTGTGTTTTTCATTATGAAATGGAATTTATACATCCCTTTTTGGACGGAAATGGAAGGATGGGCAGGCTATGGCAAACCTTAATTCTGATGCAGGAATATCCTGTATTTGAATTTATTCCTTTTGAGACACTGATAAGCGAAACGCAGGAGGCATACTACAACGCCTTGTCAGTCAGCGATAAAGCAGGCAAGTCTACTCCCTTTATTGAATATATGTTGGGTGTAATCGACCGTTCTTTAGAACGCTTGCTGCAATACAATAACCGAATATTATCGGATACGGACCGCTTGGACTATTTTTTGAGTTTGGGGATGAAATCGTTTACCCGGAAAATGTACATGAATGTCTTTAGAGATATATCATCGGCTACGGCGAGCAGAGACTTAAAAAAAGGATTGGAATTGGGACTATTCGCACGTGAAGGCGCCCTCAATAAAACAATATATACCGTTGGAGTAGTCTCGTTTATTGTTTAAGTACAGCATCCACTGAGTGTCATATTATTTCTACGAAAAACCGGCTGTTTCTGGATTCCCATATATTTGTATAAGATGAAAAGCATACGTTTGGTATTGGCTGCATTTCTTGTATTTGCTCTCTGCACATGCAATAAGTTAGATGTGGCAGAAGACACGCCTAGGGCAATTAAGAAAATAATAAGGGACATGCAGAATGAAGCCGTTTCGAATCCGCCCAGTAGTGTTTGGGAATACACTTTTGAGGGCCGCAAGGTGTATTATGTACCGCCCAAATGTTGCGACATATCGAGCACCCTGTACGACAGCAAAGGCGAGGAACTTTGCCATCCGGATGGCGGATTTTCTGGCGCTGGAGATGGCGACTGCCCGGGGTTTTTTAGTGGCCGCAGCAATGAACGGCTGATTTGGAAAGACAAGCGCTAGGCATCTGTGCGGGAACCTGTATTTTTGCCTTCCCGCTATGGTATACCGGCTTGATGAAACAATAACCCCCGAAACCCTGCGAGGGCAGGCCTTACCGCGGGGTGAATACGAAAACTGTAGTTTTGAGGATTATGATTTGGCAGGGGCAGACCTGTCTGACATGCGTTTTACCGATTGTGTTTTTAACAATTGTAACCTCAGTTTGGCAGACCTGCACAATACCTGTCTGCGCGATGTGCAATTTGTGGGCTGCAAACTCATGGGGCTGAGATTCAATACCTGCAATGCATTTATTCTTTCGTTTTCAGCCCAGGCTTTTGTGTTGGATCACGCCTCTTTTTTTAATTGTAAAATCAAGAAAACGCGGTTTGAAAATTGCAGGCTGATTGAAACGGACTTTAGCCAGTGCGACCTTACCGAAGCAGTGTTTGATGGCTGTGATTTGTCAGGGGCTATTTTTGACAATTCCCTATTGGAAAAGGCAGATTTTCTCAATGCACATGGATATCTGATAAACCCTGAAACCAACCGCATTAAAAAAGCGAAGTTTAAGGTATCCGGACTGGCTGGATTGCTACAACAGCACCAGCTTCATATAGAGGAGGGGTAGGAATTAGTCGTGCTTTTGGCAGAAGTTGCAAGAGTGGGCCGAGTCATATTGTGCTTTGCCAATTCGCAAGGCCAGGTCCTTATGTTGGTCCAACTCTGTTTCTTTTACCAGCATGTAAACAAAAGCAAAGGGAATGAATTGAAACCAACCCGATTTGCGCATGGCGCGACAACGGCGAATACCTTGCACAATTAAAAAATGATAAGCAGGAATCATGAGAAAGAAGCTTTCATATTCCAAATTTAATTGGGCTCCAATAAAAACGAGTAATTGGCTACCTACCAAAAACATGAGAATTGACACCATATACTGATGCCGGCAAATGGTGCCTTGAGGGCTGAAAGGGCTTTTTAGAAGAGAAAGTATTTTCATACGAAGCTATAGTATTGTTATTTGGAACTATATATAACGTTTACAAATTAAAATAAGACAAAAATTCCTTCCAATAAGTGTTCACACTAATAGCACTTTCTACTATAAGTAAATCTTAATTGTTGAAAACCAAATAATTATCGCAGTTGGAGCACAAAAATCAAATTTCCCAATAGGGAGGCAAGCCCAATACAGGCAAGGCCGATACGCAAAATAGCCTTGGTGTTTTCTGGTTTTTCTTCTGAAAAAGCCTTGTTGAGTAGGGTGTTAAATAAGGTCAGTAAACCGATAAGAAGAGCACCTACAAAAGCGGCTACGAAGAAGCGTTTCACGAAGGTGAGCAACAATAACCCTTTGAGGGCAGCGGCATCTTCTTCTGAACCTATAAAGAAGTTGGCACTGAGCAAGCCCAAACCCAGGGTTATGAGCAAAATGGCAACGAGGTTCAGGGGTTTCATGCGGTTGTTTAAACGGTTTTAGGCCCTTTGGGTTGTAAAGGGCGTATCTCCAGATTCACATGGTGAAAATTCGGCGGACTGCAGATGGCGTATACGATTTGTGCAGCTACATCTTCCGGCTGCAGCATGTAGTTGTGGGGTTCTATGCCGGGGTGGTGTCTGAAAAAATCAGTTTTCACACTTCCGGGGTATACGCAGGTCACTTTTACTCCATAATCACGAACTTCTTTGTACAGCGCATCACTAAAACCGCGCACTGCAAATTTGGTGGCGCAGTAACCCGTAGTTTGAGGATAACCTTCAAGTCCTGCGGTGCTGGCGATGTTTACAATATGGCCAGTTGCCCTAACTTTCATTTGGGGAAGCACCCTGCGGGTGTAGTAGAAAATGCCGTTTACATTGGTGTTAAACATTTCATGCCATTGTTCCACGGGCAAGGTATCGCAAGTGCCAAAATAGCCCAAACCTGCGTTATTAATAAGAATGTCTACATGGCCTTCTTTCTCCAAAATGGCATCCATCACCGCATTCACAGAGTCCAGATTTCCTGCATCGGCGCGCAGGCAGATATAATTCTCATGTATGGTGCTGCAACCGCTGCGGCATATGCCATATACTTTAGCACCTTTATCCAACAACTGCAATACACAATGCAGTCCAATTCCTTTGTTTGCGCCGGTTACAACGGCTATCTTTCCTGTGAGTTCCATAAAATTACTTTTTTGCAAATGCCAATTGTTTAGCCAATAATGTTAAACCTTCTTCAAAGGTATGGGGTTCGTAGCCAAGTTCCTTTCGCGCTTTATCAATACTTAATCCTGTAATTGGTGGTCGTTTTGCAGGCTGACCCAAGGAATGGCTTTCTGTTTCTATGATGTGACTTGTGCTAAAATTAAAGAAGTCCGCCACACGGTGCACCAATTGTAAGATGCTCATGTAATCGGGGCCACAGATATTGTATACACCATGGGCATCTTTGGATTCAGCCAATCGGCAACCCATGGCCAGGTCTTCAGCTAGGGTAGGGGTGCGAAACTGATCGTTCACCACCTTCATCGGTTCGCCTTTTTCTAAGGCTTGCATAGCCCAAAGTACAATATTGCTGCGGCTCATATTGTGCACGGTGCCATAAACTATTACGGTTCTGAGTATGCACCAGTCTTTGGCATGCGCCATAACTGCTTTTTCGCCTTCCCACTTGCTCATGCCATAAAAACTCAGGGCTTCTGGGGTTTCATCTTCGGTGTACATGGGGTGTGTGCCGGGGAAAATAAAATCGGTACTCAGGTGAATGAGTTTATACTCAAGTTCGGCTGACAACTGCGCCAGGCGCGCCACTGCGTGCACATTCAGCGCCATGCAGGCTTCTTGCTGGGTTTCGCAAGCATCTACATTGGTCATGGCTGCGGTGTGGATGACCACATTTGGGCGGTAACGTTCTAAAACCTCACGGGTTTCCTCAGGATTGAGGATGTCGAGGCTGCAGTATTCCAGTTCCTGAGAAGGGTGT